>OLIF01000010.1_pt1 | contig 299190 bp, 219 predicted proteins | sample 1609681 | NCBI WGS metagenome assembly OLIF01 (sample SAMEA4350143, study PRJEB24818) | metagenome | biome: human; feature: gut; material: faeces | place: Denmark | collected 2013-09 | reverse complement strand
TGTTCTCAGCACTGGGATTCTATCCGGTATGTCCGGGAACCGACCAGTATGTACTTGGTGCTCCGCTGTTCCAGAAAGCAACCATCCATTTTGAAAATGGCAAGAACATTGTAATCAATGCTCCTCAGAACAGTGAAACCAACTATTACATTCAGGACATGAAGGTAAACGGTCAGGAATATACCAAGAATTACATTACTCATTCTACTCTGCAAAACGGCGGTACGATTGACTATGTAATGGGTGATAAACCGAACAAGAACAGAGGTATCGCACCTGAAGATGCTCCTTATTCATTCAGTCGTGAGTAAAAGATATCTTGCTTATATCTTATTTTGAAAATTGCTTATTTATGAAGACAATATTTAATATCGTGCTTGGGCTGGCGTGTGTTGCAGAAACACTAAATGCTCAGGATGCCAAGACCATATTTCAGACAGCAGAACCCTGGAAGCAGGAAACAGATATTCGTGCCGATGCCGTAATGGTATATGGCACGGTAGATAAACCGAATATGACCTTTGAACAGCGCATAGAATCATGGCGTAAAAGAGGATATGGCATTCAGTTTATGACGGGAGTAGCCTGGGGAGATTATCAGGACTATTTTTTAGGTAAATGGGATGGAGTGACCGATCATTTGCGCGAAGGACAGCGGGAAAAAAATGGTGCAGACATCTCGCATGGGCATTTGATTCCTTATGTTGTTCCAACCGAAAGCTTTATCAGATACATGAAAGAAAAGCAGATAAAGCGGGTGATAGATGCAGGCATTACAGATATCTATCTGGAAGAACCTGAGTTTTGGATGAGAGGAGGCTATAGTAATGCATTTAAGGAAGAATGGATGAATTATTATGGAACGCCATGGCAGGATCAGCAAGACTCACCGGATGCGACTTATCTGTCGAATAAACTGAAATATTGGCTGTATTATCGCGCCTTGGATGAGATATTTTCTTATGCTAAAGAGTATGGTAAGAGCAAGGGATTGGAAGTAAAATGTTATGTCCCTACCCATTCTCTGATAAATTATACTTCATGGCAGATTGTGAGTCCGGAAGCTAGTTTAGCTTCGCTTGATTGTGTTGACGGCTATATCGCTCAAGTATGGACTGGTACATCCCGCGAACCGAATTATTTTAAAGGGGTGCGTAAGGAGAGAGTCTTTGAAAATGCTTTTCTCGAATATGGCTGTATGAAATCGATGACAGCTCCTTTGGGACGGAAGATGTATTTTCTGACTGATCCTATTGAAGACCGTGCGAAAGACTGGACCGATTATAAAATAAATTATCAGGCTACTTTTGCAGCTCAGTTGATGTATTCGGATGTAGATACGTATGAAGTAATGCCATGGCCCGACCGTATATATCAGGGATTGTATGATATAGCAGGAACTGACAAAAAGCAGCGTATTCCCCGCGATTATTCTACACAGATGCAGATCATGATAAATACGCTGAACGACATCAATGTGTCAGATTGTGCTGTTAGTGGAACTCACGGCATTGGCGTATTGATGGCAAACTCGATGATGTTCCAGCGTTTTCCTGATCATGACGGTTATGATGATCCTTCTTTCTCCAGTTTTTACGGACAGACCTTACCATTGATGAAAGACGGTATTCCGGTAGAAATTGTACATATGGAAAACTTGCCGTTCAAGCAAACATTGGCCGATGTAAAGGTTTTGATTATGTCTTATTCCAATATGAAGCCAATGGAAGAACGTTATCACCAGATGTTGGTCGATTGGGTAAAAAACGGTGGTGCACTGATTTACTGTGGAGAGGATATTGATCCGTATCAGCAGGTTCCTGAATGGTGGAATAAATCTCCTTATGCATATCATTCGCCTTCAGAACATTTGTTTGAATTAGCAGGACTGGACAGAAAACCGGCTGCCGGAAAATATACGGTGGGTAAAGGAAAAATACAGGTTATACGCCGCGATCCGAAATACTTTGCGTTGGAACCGGATGGTAACAAAGTGTTTAAAGAGTGTGTATATTCTCTTTATAAGGAGGTGAGTGGTGAAAAAGTTGAACTGAAGAATAATTTTGTTGTCCAGCGTGGTGCATATGTCATTGCGGCCGTCCTGGATGAAAGTATTTCTTCTAAACCTGTACAAATTAAAGGGTTGTATATTGATTTGTTCGATAAAGACCTGCCTGTTATTTCTCAGAAAAAGATTAATCCGGGAGAGCAGGCCTATTTGTATGATTTGCGGAAAATAACAGAGAAGAGTAAAGCACATGTTTTGTGTGGGGCATCAAGAATCAGTGATGAAAGACTGGGTGAGAAGGAATACTCTTTTATTGCTAAAAGTCCGTTGAACACGACGAATGTTTCCCGAATTTATTTGCCTTCCGTTCCTAAAGAAGTAATGATAAATGGTGAACATTTTGACTGGAAGAGTAACTGGGACAAGAAATCTTCTACTTTGCTAGTTCGGTTTGAAAATAACCCCGATGGAGTAGAAGTAAACGTTAAGTGGTAAATATTGATATGATAACTCAATAGATTTTTTATAAAGAATGAAACGTATTGTTTTTTTAGATTATGTACGTATTTTCGCATGCTTTCTGGTAATGGTTGTGCATGCTAGCGAGAATTTTTATGGTGCTGCCGGATCTACTGATATGGTAGGTCCACAGTCATACCTTGCATCAGAGACAGACAGGTTGTGGGTATCTGTATACGACGGATTTTCACGTATGTCGGTTCCACTTTTTATGATTGTGTCTGCTTTTCTTCTTGTTCCGATGAAGGAAGGACAGAACATGTGGCAGTTTTATCGTCATCGCTTTATGCGCATATTGCCTCCGTTCTTGATCTTTATGGTTTTATATAGCACGTTGCCGATGTTATGGGGACAAATTGACTCAGCTACTTCAGTGAAAGATTTGTCACGTATATGGCTGAATTTTCCGACTTTGGCAGGACATCTTTGGTTTATGTATCCTTTGATAAGCCTTTATTTGTTTATCCCGATCGTTTCACCGTGGATCAGTAAAGCTAGTGCGAAAGAGGAACGTTTCTTTATCGTGCTTTTTTTGGTGTCGACATGTATGCCTTATCTGAATCGTGTAGCGGGTGAAGTATGGGGACAGTGTTTCTGGAATGAGTACCATATGTTATGGTATTTCTCAGGTTATTTAGGTTATCTTGTGCTGGCACATTATATACGTGTACATCTTACCTGGAGTCGCTCTAAACGTCTTTGGGGCGGTGGACTCCTGATGGTAATAGGTGCATTGTGGACCATTTATTCTTTTTATTGTCAGGCCGTTCCAGGTGAAATACTCTCAACTCCTGTAATCGAAATCGGATGGGCTTTCTGCACCATAAACTGTGTACTTCTTACTGCCGGAACATTCCTGATATTCAGCACCATTAAGGCTCCTTCTGCTCCACGGTGGGTAACTGAAATGTCAAAGTTGAGTTATGGTATGTACCTGATGCATATATTCTGGTTAGGATTGTGGGCTGCCTTGTTTAAGCACAATTTGGCATTGCCTACTGTTATGGCTATTCCTTGTATTGCTGTCTGTACATTCATTTCGAGCCTTATTGCAACGAAGATCATATCGCTTATTCCTGGAAGTAAATGGGTTATAGGATAAAACCATTGGATAATGATTTGTCATGAGATAAGATTGTAAGTTTTATCTTAGGTTGTTTATCATTTGTTGGGCAGTAATGTTAGTAGCAATAGTTGGTCTACTGACGTTACTGCCTTAAAACATAGAAACATATCTGTTACAGATAAGGTAAAACTTCAATTATAGGAAACCGTTAGGGCAATTAAAGTATATACGTATATTTAAAGAACTACTTATATTTAATATGAAGACAAACACTGTAATTTGTACATTATTTATTTTACTTCCTTTTATATCGTATGCTTCGATAAAGAAGACGAAAAGTAGTGATGTGCTTCAGCCCGTTTCTTTTAATGAAGTAATTCTCGAAGATAATTTTTGGTTGCCACGTTTACAGATTCAAAAAGAAGTACTTGTTCCCTTTGCTTTAGAAAAAGTACGCCCTGCCATGGACAATTTGCGTAAAACCGGAAATTATTTAAATGGAGTGAAAGATGAGCTTCCATTCCCGCATCGTTTTGTAGCTTCAGACCTTTATAAAGTGATGGAGGGAGCTGCATATCTGTTGACATTGGAAAAAGATTCAGCATTAGAGCATACGATGGATAGCATTATAGATCTCATCGGAAATGCACAAGAAGAGGATGGATATTTATATGAGGCTCATACAACTGGAGTTTCGGCTTCACATGAACATTGGGGAGGAGCTGGAATGGGAGATAAGCCGTACTCATGGGTAGTCCATAGCCATGAATTATACAATATGGGACATATGTACGAAGGGGCAGTTGCTTATTATCTGGCAACGGGTAAAGATAAATGGCTGAAAATTGCTGAAAAAAATGCACGTCATATAAACCATGTCTTTTTTGAAGGAGATCCTAAATATAATAATGGTAATCCTGTAAATCAGGCTCCTGGTCATCAGGAAATAGAACTTGCATTGGTTAAGCTATATCGTACAACAGGAGATTCACTTTATCTGAAGATGGCTAAAAAGTTTATTGACATTCGTGGTGTCACTTACCAGCCCGAAGGAGAAGGTGTAATGGCACCTAGTTATGCACAGCAGCATTTGCCTGTTCGTGAGCAGACTAAAGCGGTTGGACATGCTGTTCGTGCCACTTATCTTTATGCTGGTATGGCTGATGTATTGGCACAAACAGGTGATAAGAGCTTGCAGCCTGCTCTTGATAGCATTTGGAATAATATTGTAGATACGCGGATGCATATTACAGGGGGATTGGGAGCTATTCATGGTATTGAAGGCTTTGGTCCAGAGTATGTACTACCTAATAAAGATGCTTATAATGAAACTTGTGCCGCCGTAGGAAATGTAATGTTTAACTATCGGATGTTCTTGGCAAAAAAAGACGCCAGGTACGTCGATGTGGCCGAGGTAGCATTATATAACAATGTGTTAGCTGGGGTGAATTTGGATGGGAATAAGTTCTTTTATGTAAATCCGTTGGAAGCTGATGCACGTAATGCATTTAATCAAGGCCTGAAAGGACGCTCTCCTTGGTTTGGTACGGCTTGTTGTCCTTCCAATATCGCTCGGTTGATACCTCAGATACCGGGAATGATGTATGCTCATACCGATAATGATATTTATTGTACTTTTTATGCCGGTACCTCTACTGTGGTTCCTTTGTCTGATGGGAAAGTAACGATTAAACAGACAACAAATTATCCTTTTGATGAATCTGTACGTTTTGAAATAAAACCAGAGCAGTCAAAGCAAAGGTTTGCCATGCATTTCCGGATTCCAACGTGGGCAGGCAAACAATTTGTTCCTGGAAAGTTATACCATTATTTAAATGATAAACCAGCTGAGTGGAAAGTTTTATTGAACGGGAAAGAGGTATCTGTGAAACCACATAAAGGATTTGTTACCATAGAACGTGCCTGGAAAAATGGAGATCTGGTGGAACTACAGCTTCCTATGCTAGTCCGTTACAATAAGGCTATTTCTCAGGTAGAAGCAGATATAGATCGTGTATGTATTACTCGTGGGCCGTTAGTATATTGTGCAGAGTCTGTAGATAATGTTGCCATGCCGGCAAGTTATGTTGTGAATCCATCTGAGGATATAAGTATTACTAAGGGAGCAGGTGCATTGAAATATATAGATTTTATAACAGTGCCTGCGCACTCTGTTCAAGACAAGGATGTACATTCTCTTACTTTACTTCCTTATTATGCTTGGGATAATCGAGGCGACGACGCTATGATTGTATGGTTGTCGGAAAATGATTCTTTGGCAAATGCATCTATACCTAAAATTTCTGAGTATATTTCGGATATAAAAGCTACACATACATTTGATAGGGATGACGTATATGCAATGTTGACCAATGGGTATCCAGCCAATTCTTTTGACACCTCTATTCCACGTTGGACAAGTTGGCCGCAAAAAGGTGAGGAGCAAATTGTTGAATTTATCCTGAAGCGTCCGATTGCACTGCAAAGTTTTTCTGTATACTGGTATGATGATGGTGGAGGTGTACAGGTTCCGAAATCATGGTCATTGGAGTATAAACAGAATGGAGAATGGAAAACTTTTCCAATTTATGTGACAGATGAATATCGGATGCTGAAAGACCAATACAATATGGTTCATCCGGGTAAAGATATCACCACTGAAGGGTTGCGTCTGAGAATTGTACCTTTGCCTCATGCAGCAGCTGGTATTTTGAGTGTACAAATTGAAGAAGTAAAATAAAAAACTTCCATTTACAGTTCAAGAGAGTAAAGAATCAGCCTTTCGCTTGTTCTGGCTAATTGGATATTTTATTGCTGTCTGATAAAACTGCGTAAAAGCAAAAGATTTTTATCAGACAGCAATTATTTTAATTGGAGATATAGTCTTTGGGAAGTACTCCAAATTTGGCTTTAAAGCATTTGGCAAAGTAAGAAGACGATCCGAATCCTGTACGTTCGAATACTTCTGTAACTCTGTAGCCTTCTTTTAGTAACTGTGCAGCTTTATTGAGACGGCAGTTTTTTAAATAGTCGTTAGGTGGCATTCCAGAAAGAGCTTTTAGCTTCCGGTAGAAATTAGAACGGCTCATGTTCATTTCTGCGGCAAGTGTATCGATTGAGAAACTTTCATCTGCCAGCTGCTGCTCTATAATTTCTTGCATCTTTTTGATGAACTCCTGATCTTGAGGAGTTAACTGAATACCTGTTTCTTCTTCTTCCTTTTCTTCTGGTTGTTTGGCATCAGGAAGGAACGAAGTCATATGTTGCTGGAATGTTGTGCGCAGTTTCAGCAAATTGCGTATTTGCATATGTAGTTGCAAAATCGTAAACGGTTTTTCTACATAGGCGTCTGCACCATACGAAAAGCCTTCAACCTTTGCTTCTGGCAAAACCTTCGCTGTTAGCAAGATGACAGGTATGTGTGAGTATTCGATATTGTTCTTGATTTTGGCACACAGTTCGAGACCGTTCATGAGTGGCATCATGACATCGCTGACTACAATATCTATATCATTGTCTTCGATGACTTGTAAAGCCTCAATACCATTTTTAGCTTTCAGTACATGGTAATATTTTTCCAGACCGGAGTACTCCATTTCCAAAAGATCAGTGTTGTCTTCCACCAGCAGTACACTATATTGAGGAGCATCAGGCGAATCATTGCTGTTATCGTTTGCGGCTGTATATTGTGAGTCTGGTATGATGCCTACTTCTTCTTTTTGTTCATTTTTGCTGTAGATAGGAAGAGTCAGAACGAATGCTGCTCCGCCCAGATGACTGTCTTTTACGCAGAGTGTTCCGTGATGGGTTTCGGCCAGTGCACGTGAATAAGCAAGTCCGATACCGCTTCCCTGAACAGATTTTTCGTCAGCTATCTGGTAAAAGGTCTGGAATATTTTTTCTTTCTCGTTGTCTGATATGCCAGGGCCGTCATCTTCTACCCAGATAGAAAAATCTGTGTCATTCTTTTCGATACCTATTGAAATTGCCTTATTGGCATATTTCATTGCATTACTTAATAGGTTGACCAGTATTCTGTTGATCTTTTCACCGTCTATCAGTGCTTCAAGCTGAAAATTCTCAGGTATATTGATTGACAGGCTGATATTTCTTAAATCGGTAGATCCGATAAACTGTTGATAAATATCATTAATCAAGTGGCATATATCATGCTGCTGAAGGTGAAGTTTGATTTCTCCTGATTCTATTTTCTGAAAATCAAGCAGTTCATTGGTTATTCCTAGCAGGTAATCCACATTCTTGTTGATAACATTTAAGTACCGTTCCTCCATTTTTCTGTCTATGTTCACATGCATGATGCTTTCCAGAGGAAGTTTAATTAATGTAAGAGGTGTTCTGATTTCGTGAATCAGGTTTATGAAGAAGTTTACTTTACTTTTGTATACTTCTCTGTCTTTTTCAATCTGATATTCTTCTACTCTTTTCCGGTATTTTCTTTTTAAATGTTGTTCTCTTTTGTGTAATGTATAGACTATACTGCCGATTATGCATAGTGTATAGACAATATATGCCCAGATAGAACGGTACCAGGGAGGAGTGATGATAATCCATAACCGGGCTGTCTCCTCATTCCATTGCTGGTCGTTGTTCGAGCCTTTTACCAGTAAGCAGTATTTTCCTGGCGGAAGGTTGTTGTAAGACGCAAAATTATCCTCTACATTATTGTACCATTCTGTATCGAATCCTTCCAGTTTGAATGAAAAATGATTCTTTTTAGGATTCTGATAGCTTAAAGATGAGAAATAGACTGTAAAGCTATTGTAATGGAAAGGTATTTTTATCTCTTGGGTTAAATAAATGGGTTGCTCAATGTTCAGTAATTTCCGTATATCCAAAGTTGTATCTGTGTGTGTTAGCACAAAATCGGTAATATATACAGGAGGTATGAACGTATTCTTCTGAACCAGCGACGGCTTGAATGAACTGAATCCGTTGACTCCTCCAAATAACAGAATTCCTTCTGATGTCTTGTAAGAAGCACGTTCGCAGAACAGGTTTTCCTGTAGTCCGTCAGATGTAGTGAAGTGCTGGTACTCTTCTTCTTTTTGAGGATTTATTTTGGTCAGACCGATGTTACTGGTAACCCATAGATAACCTGAAAAATCCTGCTCTATAGAGTATACTACAAGTGTAGACAACTGTTTATTGTTGCTGTTGAAAGTAGTGAATGTTTCTGTTTGCGGATTAAATTGGCAAAGACCGTTTCCATTGGTTCCCAGCCATATCTTCTGTTTGGAGTCTTCAAATAAAGTTACGATGGAGTTACTGCTTAGAGATGTGTTTACTCCTTGTTTATGTTCATAGTGTTTCCAGTAATTGTCTTTTCTGTTATTATAAAATATTCCGTTGTTGGCAGTTGCTATCCAGAGATTGTTGTGTGAGTCTTCATAAATGTCTGTAATGGAAATCATGGCTCCGACCGACGTTTCTACTCTGAAGTTATCTTCTTCCGAATTATAATAACACAGTCCCCAGTTGGTTCCTATATAAATGGTTCCGTTGTTACACTTATATATTTTTTGGATGTTGTCACTACATACTGTATTGGGGGTATTATACGAGTGGTGATAACTTTTTATTTTTCCGTCGCTCAGGTTAAGCACTTTCAGACCGTTTGAGAACGTTCCGATCCAGAGTTCGTTTCCGTTCAGGCAAAGAGTTCGTATATCGAAGATTTGTTTTTCTTTTCCTGCCAGGTTATATTCCTGAATTTCTTTACTGTCTATATTGTATTTGAAGAGTCCTTTTTGGGTACCTATCCAGATAATACGGTGAAGATTATCCTCGTAAAACGTGTTTACGATTGGATTATTAGGGATAATATGCTGGTTGAATATCTTATTTTTGGGTATGATATGAACTGCTCCGGCCTGATTGGTTAAAGCCCATATTCCACCTTCTTTATCTTTCATAAAAGAGTTAATATTCTGATTTACAACGGTATTGTTGATGTTGTAGGTTTCTGTTAACTCCGATAATACCTGTGTCTTATAGTTGTATAGAAAAACACCGTTGTCTGTACCGATCAGGAATGTTTCCGGATTGAAACTGATCAGACATTGTATAATCTGAAATTTGCTGGATTCTAGTCTGTGATATGTTGTCTGGCCTGACGAAGGATCAATCTCGAATAAATATTTGCTGTCAGTACCTATCCATAGCCGGTTATTTGCCGCTAATATAGAATTAGCTTTCAATGAAGTTGTGTTTGTCTTTTCTGCTTTTGTATGCAGGGGATATGAGTGAAGCAGTTCTTGATTCTTGTTAAAACATAATATCCCCTCTTGCAAAGACGAAACATACAACTTTTCGTTTTTGGCATCCACATACATATCCCATATAAATGATTGACACTGGTTGTTTTGTTCCAGAACCTTGGTCTTCAGGTTATAGAAAAATACTCCCTGTCCTAAAGTGGCTATTGCGATTTGATCATCAGAAAACTGGACTATCTTTCTTACTTCACTGCTGATCGATACTCCGAATTTAGTTGTCTGTGTAAATGCCTTAAAACTGTTTTTTCTGTCGTAAATGTATATACCGCAGTCGGTTCCTATCCATATTTGACGCTGCTTGTCTTCAAATAGGGAAAAGATAAAATTACTGCCCAGCGATTGTGCCTTTTCTTGTGAAGAAGTTCGGTATATTGTATTTTTTTGTCCGTCAAAACAATTTAAACCATTATTGGTTCCTAGCCAGATAAAACCGTAACTGTCTTGCAGAGCACACCATATTGTATTGTGTGACAATCCGTCTTTTACTGTATAAGAGTCGATTACGAATAACGAAGAGGCTTTTATCTGATGATTGAATAAAAGAGCGAATAGTATTAAGAAGTATTTAATTAAGTGGCTTTTCGATAGCATACGTCAGTCTTATATAATGGTTTTTCATGTTTAGGTACAAAGTTATAATATTTATCTGTTTGAAGGGAATAAATCAGATTTATTTGCGCATGAATAGTCGGATTAGATTGAGTCTTGCTTGCATTGATATGTATCTTTATATAATTAGAAAAACAGAATTCTGATTTTCACAGAATTCTGTTTTGGAGTATTTGAACGTATAGTCTTAATTTTTTTGCCAGTGAATGGATTGCAGGAACCAGCGGATATCATTTTCGTTTAGTCTCTGCTTTTTCAGCAATTCGGGGAGGCTGTCGTAATTTTTACGGAACTCATTGATGCGGTCGGCAAACGAACTGTTATCATAAGTTACAGCTCGTCCGGTTGTTTCCATATCACCTAGTTCCTCGATATAATCGATGCTGGCGTTTCGGTATCTCATTTCAACAAAACTCTTTTTCATTCGTTTGAATTTGCCATACAATCCGTCGTTTATTTCCGGTTGGTTGCTGTCATAGGTTACCTTAACCGTATATGCACGTTTGCAGTTACTGTCGGGCAGTGAAATGCTGAGCTTCAATTCAGTACCATCGTAGCTGTATGCCGCTTCCTTACCGTTGACGGTAACCCGGACTGCTGGAGCAGAACCTAAAATATCTATACTGTAATTGCGCTTTTTAGGCATGCCTTGATAATTACCTTTGCGTTCACCAATATTTACGGTCAGCGTATTTTCGTCTCGAACAGATGAAACTTGAGTACGTGCATACTGCTTCTGGTAAGTCTGGTCATTACCGTTGTCTTCATAGAACGAGAAAGAACCGTTTCCTCCGGGGAATAATGTAAATCTGACAGTCTCGTCATTTCCGTGCAGATTTTTTACGTCACCGTAGAAAGGAAGTATGGCACCGGCTTTTACATACACAGGATATTCGTCGAGGGTAAAGACACGTTCTACAGTCTGTCCGCCCTTTAACAGTGTACCGGTATGCCATTCGTACCAGTCGTTTCCGGCAGGCAGCCACACCTTTGTTGTAGCGAAGCCATTGACCATAGGCGATGTAACGGGGGCTATGATCATTTCATCTCCAAACATATACTGGTTTTTAAACTGATAAGCTTCTTTGTCTTCCGGATAGTCGTAATACATCGGACGGCAGAGTGAGATACCTTCGTCATATGTCTTGCGTGCCATGGTATAAGTATAAGGAGCTATCTGATAGCGCTGGCGTATCGTGTTGCGCAGTACACCGAGATATTCCTGGTTGAATACCCAGGGCTCTTTGTTCATAGCCGAGCTTTTCATGGAGTGTGTACGCATAATCGGACTGAATGCTCCGAACTGCATCCAGCGTACAAATAGTTCTTTGTCCAGCTCCGATACGCCTTTGGCAAACTGGTGACCTCCCAGATCGTGACTCCAGTAACCGTAAAGCACATTAGATGCGGTAGAGTTGAAGTAGGGGAGAAACTCCAGCGTTTTCCATGTACTGTAGGAATCACCGGAGAAACCTATCTGATAACGGTGATTTCCCAGACCTCCCCAGCGGTGATACAGCAACGGACGGGTTGTACGGTTGCGCTCCATGTCGCTGAACAGTACATAATTAAGCCACCATGTATTGTTCAGTGTCTTTATATGTCTGTCGAACATATCCTGCTGCCAGTCCAGCCACCAGAAATCTACTCCTTCTTTTTCCATCGGGCGCAGAATGGTATTCAGCCATCCGCTCATGAACCGTTTGTCTGAACCGCAATAATCTATCCGCTGCTTGCTGCTGGGATCCATTCCCATCCAGTTAGCCATATCTTTGTATCTCTCTTCGTATGGTTCAATACCGCCGGCAGGGTGCAGGTTGAGTGTAACCTGCAGTTTTTTACCTTTCAGATATTGAAGGAATTGTGCCGGATTAGGGAAAAGAGATCTGTTCCATGTATAACCGGTCCATCCGCCTCTTCCCGGGTTTACGTAATGCCAGTCCATGTCGATGACTAACACATCCAGCGGTATGTCGTATGCATCAAATTTGGCAGTCAGATCCCGAAGTTCGTCGTCAGAATAACTCCAGTATCTGGACCACCAGTATCCGAAAGCATATCGTGGAGGTAAAGGTACTTTTCCGGCAAAAGTGGTAAAGTCTTTGAGAGCCGCCTTGTAATTATGTCCGTAGGCCATAAAGTACCAGTCCTGTCCCTCACCGGAAGGGCGCTCGGTTACCCATGCCCATTCCGAATCATCGAACAGCAGTCCTTTAGAGTCGTCTATCAAGGTCCATCCGTCGGTCGACAATATTCCGTCTTCTATCGGCATAGGCTTATGGTCACCATTGTCATTCCCGTTTCCAACGAAAATGTCGCCGTCGTATCCGTCTAACGTGCGGAATGTACCTTTCAGATTTCCGGCATTGGTATCACCCGGTTTCCAGTGGAAGGATGGAGTGATATTTTTTGAATCAATAGCCAGGTTGCTTGCAGTAAACTTTCCGCTGTCTTTCTTGTATTTCAGAGTGAATTTGCTGGTTGTAATTTCAATCCACCCATCCGAGTCGTGTACTTGAAATTCGGCCGGTGCATAACTCCTTTCGACGGCTACGAAAGACGGAGAGTTGACAAACTTCCCGTCTTTCTGCCATTCCATACGAATCGTTCCGTCACTGATTATCGTAAAGCGAGTATGTTCGTCCTGATATGCGACATTAGAGGTATTATTGTCTTGTGCCAGCATTTTTATGCCGGAGCAGATGCATAGCAGTAAAATCCAGATTGTTCTCATTGTCTCTACTAAATGAAATTAATTTGCCGGGAAAAGCAGCATTAGTGCCGGTATTCCCGATGCGGAATAACTGTCGATAACTTCATTTCCCGATAACTTCTTTGTGTATTCTCCTCCACAGATGTTGCGGGTTTTGTCACGGTTGCTCCATCCGGTAGCGATTGTTTTTTTCAGGAAGGGGACATATTGCTGCTGTCCGCAGTCGTATACCAGCATTGCAATATACTGTGAGAAAATTGCTGTATAAATTCCTTGCTCTATACCGCTTTCGAATGGTAACACTCCATGTTCTGCCGACATGTCTTTCACCGTATAGTCTGTTGCCAGAATAGCATTGTCCAGGTATTTTTTATCTCCGGTAGCTTTGTACAAGAGTACAGAAGCACCGATGAAAGTTGCCTGATTGTATACATGGGTTTTCCAGGCCGGTTCGTGCTGTCCGTGTCTGCTGTCGGCTATTCTTCCTGTTTGCTTGTCGAACAGATTCTCTACACCCCAGTCGTAAATTTCTTTTGCTTTGGCCAGATACTGTTCGCGTGTCTGATACAGAGGAATTTTGTCTGCTGATGGCTTTCTGTTTTTAGGTACACTGTTGTAAAGTGTCATTGCAGCTACGACTGTCGGGAAATTGATACATGCCATTTTTCCGTCACGGTCACTGTCGTTTGGCTTTGGATGCTGTATCGGCTGCCATTGCCAGAACATCCCGCCTTTCTTCGGGTCGTATGAACCGGTATCTCCGACTTTTTCTGAGCCATACCATACACGGCTGAAGCTGGCTTCCGAGAGTTTCAGATATTCATCGTCGCCGAACAATTGGTAAGCACGTGCCAGTGTGATGGTCCACCACTGGATATCGTCGTAAATAAACCAGCCGGTATTTTCATTGTTGTCATGAAAGTTGAATCCTGCATATTGTGCTTTATTTCCTTCAAATATTTTACGGCTTAATTCCTTGAATTCCTTTTTACGCTTTTTATCTCCCTGTTTGCAAGCCAGGCGATAAGCGTTCATCGACATGTCCCAGTACATCGGCTGGCACCAGATTGCAGCAGCTCCTTTCCAGCGGTCTACTGCTTCTGGAAAGGAAGTATCGGTCTTGTAAATGTATTTTTTACTGTCAAGAAAAGTCTTGTTGAAGCCCTCATAAGCACTCCATACGTCCTGATTGGTATATCCGTCATTTACGGCAGATGCGGACAATACCGCACAGCAACCTATTATTGAAATATATTTTCTAAGATTCATGATGGCTTATTATTCTACAACAAATTTAAAGATTGTATGGCTTGTATATTTTTCTCCCGGACGTAATACGCATGAAGGCCATTCAGGCTTGTTGGGCGTATCCGGATATTTCTGAGTCTCCAGACATACAGAAGCGCGGAAGTTGTATTTGGTATTTTTCTTTCCGGTTTGTGTGCCATCTAGGAAGTTTCCGGTGTAAATCTGGATTCCCGGTTCGTCTGTATAAACTTCCAGTTTGATACCGCTCTGTTCCGATTTCAGAGAAGCACATACTTCGTTGATGTTCCCTTTGGTATCGAGTACCCAGTTGTGGTCAATACCGTGACCGTTTTTCAGTTGTTCTGTTTCTTCATTCAGACGTTCTCCAAGTACGGCGGGCTGGCGGAAATCCATCGGAGTTCCTTCTACCGGAAGAATTTCACCAGTTGTCATGAATGTACTGTCTACCGGTGTGAAGTGGCTGGCATTTACCATTAATAAATAATCAGCATTTCCTTTGGCTGGATCTCCGTCCAGATTGAAATAAGAATGGTTGGTCATGTTGATGATAGTCGGTTTGTCTGTTTCCGCTTCGTACTTCAGATCGATGGCATTGTCGTCTGTCAGTCGCATGGTAACCGTACAGTTCACGTTTCCAGGGAAACCCTGTTCCATATCTTTGGCGTAGTAAGACAGTTTCACCTCACTGCTGTCTGTCTGGGTAGCGTCATATACTACATACTGGAATCCCTTAGGACCACCGTGCAGACAATGTCCGTAATTGTTCTGTGGCAATTGATAAGTTGTACCGTCCAGTGTAAAACGTCCGTTTGCAATTCTGTTTGCATACCGGCCGATACTTGCTCCGTAGTCGGAAGGATATTTTATATAATCCTGAATAGAGTCGAATCCTAATACCACATCGCGCATTACTCCGTTACGGTCTGGAGCCATCACCGAAACGATTCGTCCGCCGAAGTTGGTAACACACACTTCCATGTTGTTTTTGTTCTTCAAAACAAATAGACCAGTCTTTTTTCCGTTTATGTCAGTAACGAAGTTCTGAGGGTTCAGACCGGAGTCTGTGAGAACAGCAGAATTATCTTGTTTGTTCCCTACGCATGCAGTTAAGAATAATGTTGATAAGATAGATGCAATTAATGTTTTTTTCATAAGCTTATTAGTTTGTTTATACAAAAGATACCTGTCCCGTAGAACAGACTAAGCAAAGAAAGGCTTTTTACATTAATTTAAACGAAAATCTTTATTCAATGAATGATAATATCTGCTCAAATTACCCTTCATCCCCGTTCCTACCCCTTCTGAGGCCTTTTCTCAGTGTGTTTTCTCATTGTCAGGAGTATTTTCATACGTCCGCACAGATGCCAGATTGCCAGTATGCCGAACAGGATACCTGCCTGATAATGCAGTATTCCTAAATGAGTGCCGGCATTTTCCCGATGCAATATCAGGATGAGGCCTGTCGCACTTGTCAGTAAATAAACGGCCGACAGACAAACCGTAACCTTGCTGCGTTGCCTGAATCTTTCGGGCAAGCTTTTATACCATCCCCGGTGAGCCCTTATGTGTCCAGTGGACAGGATGAGAAACAATACTCCCCATACGATATGTGTAACTCTCCAGATTTTTACATTTGACTGTACGATACCATGACCTGCCGCATGGATAATCAGACCGGTAATAAGAGTGAGCAGACATATAGCTGCCAGAACGAGGTCGATGTAGAATGTTCTTTGTTTCTTCATGATTATTATTGGTTAGGGTTAGCCGGTACAGTTCGGGGTATGTCCGGCATACATACTTCGTGTTGTTCCGGATGCAAAGTTAGCCCGATGAAGAAACGGAGGCAATGGATAAGATAGGGGAGTACTTGGACTATTTATGGTTTTTGCGGAAGTCGGTTGGAGATATTCCTGCTGTTTTCGAAAAGAGCCGGGTAAAGTAAGCGTAATCTTCAAATCCGAGTTCCTGAGCTATTTCCTTTACGCTTTTACTGGTATATATCAGGCTCCGTTTGGCTCTTGTCACAATTTCATATTGTATGTTCTGGCTGACACTGAACCCCGTCGTCCCTTTAACCGCTTCGTTGAGATACATGAGCGAGATATTCATCATGCGTGCATAGTAACTGGGACTGTGGCTGTGCTCTATATGCTGTTTGAGCAGGTTCCTGAAGGTGATGGTATGCTCCACATAACGTTGGGGCAGGCTATGAGCCGTTTGCTTGGAGGTGATAGCTTCTCCGATGATGTCGATGATGGCAAGCGACAGGTGCAGTGCCAGTGCCTGTGGATGTTTGCCAGTCTGTGCCAGTTTGCCGGCCAGGATGGTAAACAGCGATGTAAGTTCAGTCTGCTGTTCCGGTGACAGTTCTACCGTCTGTGTGCCAAGTGTATATTGTTCAAAGGATCTTTTGGAATTTTCTTCAATGAATGCGCTGTCAATCATCAGTATATAGGCATTCAGTCCGGTAGCCTGTACAAAGCTGTGTACCTGTCCGGGTAATACCAGAGCGGCACAATGCGCCGTCAGCCTGTAGCTGTTGAAGTCTATATGGATGTCACATTCACCCGATTCGACGAAGCCGAACATATAATAGTCATCCTGATGCGCATAGTCGACAGGGGTATGTTGCATGCCGTCTGCTGAAAATACACGAAGGTGTATGCCAGTATCGGAAATATCGGAAACTCTATGTCTGGGCAGTTTTTTCATCGGAATATATAAAAAAGAAAAACCACCGATAATTTAGTTATCGATGGTTTTCTTTTGGTGATCCGCTTGGGGCTCGAACCCAAGACCCCAACATTAAAAGTGTTGTGCTCTACCTGCTGAGCTAGCGAATCAAACCTGTGTTGCATTCATTTCCTGATTGCGAGTGCAAAGGTAGGTGTTTTGAGTGAAACTGCCAAATGTTTTGGCAAGTTTTTTCAAATAAATTTTCCTTTACGTTTTTATCTTGCTGATTTATAGCGTATTTTGCTTTCGAAAAAAATAAGCCTTTGCAAACCGGTTTTCCTGAAATCTTGTAGATTCCCGTTTCTGCCGGGGTTCTTACATACGGACAGCCTGATTTTTTACATACCGGCAGCCGCTTTTTATCTCCTTATTTATTCTCGGGCGCCGGTCTGCCGTTCCATTCTGGCCGGCCGGATCTTTACGAATGACTTGCCTGAGCCTTTTTTTCCTCTTCTACCGCTTTCCGGTAACAACATCTGCACAGAGGCTCGTATTCTTCCTTTTCTCCCAGCAACACCCGTTTGTCGTTGGCTACGGTACGGTGTGAAACATAGGCCAGATCTCCGCACTTCACGCAGATGGCATGCACCTTGGTCACCTCGTCGGCGATGGCACACAGGGCAGGCATCGGACCGAAAGGCACACCTTTAAAGTCCATGTCCAGTCCGGCAATGATTACTCTCACCCCTCTGTCGGCAAGTTCGTTGCATACGTTCACCAGTCCGTCGTCGAAGAATTGCGCTTCGTCTATGCCCACTACATCAATTTCCGAGCTGAACAGCAGGATGCTTGCCGACGAGTCTACCGGAGTAGAAGGAATCGAATTGTTGTCGTGCGAAACCACTTCCGCTTCCGAGTAGCGCGTATCGATGGCCGGCTTGAATATTTCTACCCGCTGGCGGGCAAAGGTAGCACGCTTCAGGCGGCGGATCAGTTCTTCTGTCTTGCCCGAAAACATTGAACCGCAGACAACTTCTATTCTTCCTCTGCGGCACGTTTCATGTGTATGATCTTCTGAAAAAACAACCATTGGTTCAAAAATTTGGTGCAAAAATACAATTTGTGTCGTTAATTTGCCTTATCTTCTATCTGAAATTTCATTTTTCGGCTATTTTATACACAACAACTGTTAAATATTGAATGAAATTAACTAGTGAGATTAAAAACTTTCTATCTTTGCTATATTAACAGTTGAAATATTGTATGGGAAGATTATATGTTGTTCCTACTCCTGTGGGTAATTTGGAAGATATGACCTTTCGTGCCATCCGTATCTTGAAGGAAGCCGATCTGATTCTGGCGGAAGATACACGCACGTCGGGCATTTTGCTGAAACATTTCGAAATCAAGAATGCGATGCAGTCTTATCATAAGTTCAATGAGCATAAGACGGTAGAGGGGATTATCAACCGGTTGAAGGCAGGCGAAACCATTGCACTGGTTTCCGATGCGGGAACTCCGGGCATATCTGATCCCGGCTTCCTGGTGGTACGCGAATGTGTGAAAAACGATATCGAGGTACAGTGCCTTCCGGGAGCTACGGCTTTCGTTCCGGCTCTGGTGGCTTCAGGACTGCCCGACGAACGTTTCTGCTTCGAAGGCTTCCTGCCTCAGAAGAAAGGACGCATGACCCGTCTGAACGGTCTGGTAGAAGAAACGCGCACGATGATTTTCTACGAGTCACCCTACCGGCTGGTGAAAACGCTTACCCAGTTTGCCGAGATATTCGGTCCCGAACGTCAGGTTTCTGTCTGCCGTGAGATATCCAAGATACACGAGGAAAGCGTGCGGGGAACCTTGCAGGAAGTCATTGCACACTTCACGGCTACCGAGCCGAGAGGAGAGATTGTCATTATACTGGCAGGAAAAGAAGATTGAAGTTATAAATTCTAAACAGATAAAAAACTATGAAGAAAGTTGTTTTATTTTCATTATGTGCTGCGGCCGTGCTTGCTTCTTGTAACAATGCAGGTCAGAATAAAGATGCGTTGAAACTTCAGAACGACTCGCTGATGATCGAATTGTCTAACCGCGATGCCGAACTGGATGAAATAATGGGAGCATTCAATGAAATTCAGGAAGGCTTCCGCGAAATCAATGAAGCTGAAAACCGTGTGGATCTTACCGGCGATGCTATCGAAAACAAATCGAGCGCCGACAAGATCAAGGAAGATATCCGCTTTATCAGCGAAAAACTGAAATCAAACCGTGAACAGATTGCCAAACTGGAAGAACAGCTTAAGAACAGCAACTACCAGTCGGCACAGCTCAAAAAGGCTATCAAGAACCTGACTGCCCAGCTGGAAGAAAAACAACGCCAGATTGAAACCCTTCAGGCTGAACTGGCTTCGAAGAATATCCGTATCGCCGAACTCGATGAGGCTGTTTCCGATCTGAACAAGAACGTCGACCAGCTGACTGCCGAAAACGAGGCTAAGACAAAGACTGTTGCTGCACAGGACAAGGCTCTCAACACTGCATGGTATGTATTCGGTACGAAGTCGGAACTGAAAGACCAGAAGATTCTGAACCGTGGTGATGTACTGAAAGACAATGAGTTCAATAAAGACTACTTTACAGAAATCGATATCCGTAAGGATAAAGAAATCAAGTTGTACTCTAAGCGTGCTACGCTGCTGACTACTCATCCTGCCGGTTCATACGAACTTGCTAAGGACGACAAGGGACAGCTTACTTTGAAGATTACTAACCCTAACCAGTTCTGGAGCGTATCACGCTATCTGGTTATTCAGGTTCGATAATTATAAATAACTGAATTTTAATTAAATCTGTTATTCATTCTCTGTTCCGGAGGATGGATAACAGATTTTTTTGTTTATCTTGCACCGGTCAACCAATCAGAAAGGAGAAACTTATGAAAACATTCAGATATCTTATCGTTGCTGTACTGTTCCTGCTGGTGGCAGGCACATCGGGTGCACAGACCCGTGAGGAGAAGAAAGAGGCCCTCAAGACTTATGTCGGCGAACAGGTCAACGGCCGCACATTCAAGCTGGAGGCAAGCATGGCATATCCCATGAGCGGCAGAAGCATTCCGCTGACTACTCCTTACGGATTGCAGATGAAGAAAGACTCCGTCGATGTCTATCTGCCTTACTACGGCAGGGCCTATCAGATACCCTATGGAGGAGGAGAGGGGTTGCGCTTCAAGGCTCCCGTAGAAAACTACTCCAGCAAGCTCAAGAAAGACCGCTACCGGATAACGTTCGAGGCTACGACCAGTGAAGACAACTTCAGGTTCTCGGTTGATTTGTACGACGACGGTTCGGCAAACATCCATGTCACCATGCGCAACAGACAGCCCATTCATTATTCCGGACAGCTCGATGCAACCGGGTTGCAATAAAAGATGCCTATCTTTGCGTCAACGGAACAGCAGAAAACAATAAAAACATCATGGAAACAAATGAGATTTATGCCGTCAGACTTGAAAAGAAAGGAGTAAAACCTACAGCCGTACGCATCCTGGTGCTGAAAGCCATGCTCGAATCCCCGTGTGCCTTGTCGCTCATCGAGCTTGAAACACTTTTGGGCACTGTCGACCGCTCCACCATCTTCCGTACGCTGAATCATTTCCTGGAGCACCACGTGGTACACGACATCGAAGACGGCAGCGGCTCACTGAAGTACGAGGTCTGTCCCGACGAAGACACCTGTACCGTCGACGACATGCACACGCATTTCTACTGTGAGGTCTGTCACCGTACCTTCTGCTTTCCGTCCATCCACATTCCCGTTGTCGACCTGCCCGAAGGCTTCCGTCTGCACAGCATCAACTACATGGTAAAGGGCGTGTGCCGCGAGTGTGCCGCCCGCATGAAGTGACCGTGTAGTCCTTCCGAGTCTGTACTAAAAGCGGAAACTGACGCCCGCATACGGCAGGCAGTTGCTCTTCCAGTGTACCGAATAAAAACTCAGGATCTCTTCCTCCGGCGGATTACCCAGCACGTTGTATAGTCCCAGACGCAGCGACAGCAGTTTCCTGCCGAACGACTTCCGGTAAGCATATCCCACGTCTATGCGGTAGTTCATCGGCATGCGCTGTTTCCGGAACTCCGATGCCGGCAGCGGATCGAAATTCTCGTCAAGGTCCAGCATCTTTCCCGAACGCATCATACCTCCCACCGAAATCAGCGAGCGTATGTTCAGCTGATACGACAGGGCCGTGTTCAGCTGATGCGGAATGTCGTACATCGAAGGCATCTTGCCGTTGTCGGGCAGCTCGCCGAACCACTCCCGACTCCGTGCGTACGTATATGACAGTTGCAGCTTCCACCGCTTCCAGTTCTTGTAGAAATACATCCTGGCCCCGTAGCTGTCGCCGTTTCCCACCATGATATACTCCTGCCACTGTCCGTCTTCCACGAACACCTCCGGACGCAGGGCCACCACATTCCTCCGTGTCTTGTAGTATGCCGAAACCTCCAGCATCCCGTTGTCGAGGAAATGCTTCCATCCCGCCTCGTAGTGTTCCGACGAGCGCGGCTTGTAACCGTCAATGCTCGGCATGCGGAAATCCGTAGGCAAGTCCCAGCTGAACAGCCTCAGGCAATGATAGAACTGCTCCATCTTCGAGAAGTTGAAGTACAGCATGTCTTCCTCTCCCGGAAAATACTTCACCGACATGCGCGGCTGGATGCTGTAATACGGACGGTGGTTGCGCGGCAGATAGCCCACGCCGTGTACTCCCACCTGCACCGACAGCCGTGGAGATATCCGTATATGATTGTCGTAGAACAGCGATACCTGATTTACCGGCTCATGGCGTACACCGGCATCCGTGTCGAACGAAGCCAGCTCGTACACCTCGTGCGAGTATTTGGCTCCCCACTGCGCACGGTAGATATTCTCGAACGCATAGTCGAATTCCGTCGATACGTTGACCGACCGTATGCCGCTGCGTATATACCCGGCAGTATCCGTGCCCAGCATCTCGCTCCGTGCCCGGTTCGTATGCGACGAGTAAAACACCGCCGTACGGTTGCCCAGCTTGCCTGCCTGCGTATGATACGCCAGCTGATATACCTGATTCTCCCACCGCAGTACCGACGTGTTCTCCTCCTCGTCCAGCAGCGGCAGATGATAATCGTCCCTCGCACCGTATGCCAGGAAGCTGAGCGAACTCACCTTCGACAAGGCATACGACAGTTTCGCATTGTAGTCGTACGAAGCATGGTTCAGCCGGTTCTCTTCCGACAGCAGCCTGTCGAAGAAATCCAGCCAGCTCCTTCGGGCACTCACCATGTACGACAGCTTGTCCTTCACGATCGGTCCCTCCAGCGTAGCCGAAGCCGCCGGCATATCCAGCGTCAGCGTACCCACATGCTCCTGCTTGTTGCCCTCCTTCAGGTTCACCTCCGTCACCGACGAAAGCCTGCCCTCCAGATGCGTATCGAAAAACCCTTTGTGAAACACCATGTTCTTCACTGCATCGCCGTTGAAAATAGGCAGCAGCGAATTGATATGCCCCGGATGAAACACCGGAACCCCGTCCAGCAGAAACTGGTTCTCGTCGTTGCTTCCACCGTCCACTTGCAGGTTGCTCCCCGCCAGCGACGACGTTACCCCCGGCAGAATCCATATCTGCGAGAACAAATCATTCCCGCTGAAAGCAAGCATGTTCGAAGGAGTCAGTTCCCCCAGCTCCTCACTGCGCTTGTTCGATTCCACCGTCACCTCTTCGATTTCAAACAACAGCGGCTTCAGCGTCGTCGTGAAAAACCGGTCCTTGTCCACCCGCACCTGCCGGCTGTACGGATTGTAGCCCATGTACGAAACACTCAGCTTATACACACCCTCCGGCGCATACAGCTTGAATACCCCGTTACCGTCGGAGATACAGTTCCACTGCTTCCCCTTGCCGTCGTCCAGCGATACCACAGCCCCGTAGAGCCGTTCCTTGCTGCCATCCTCGAACACCGTTCCGCTGACGTAGAAGCTTTCCTTCTCCCTTACCTGAATCATCAGCTTGCGCGGCGGTACAAACTCCGTCCGTACCACATACCCGTCGAGCACCAGCTCCAGCAGTTCGCCCACTGTCATCTCTCCCGAGGCATTCACCTTCCTCACCCTCGACAGGTCGATGAGCGACGCATTATACGACAGCACGATACGCTTCTCCCGTTCAATCTTGCGGAACCATTGAAGCACAGTAGCAGAAGAAGCGTCGACATGCAACGTTTCTTCTGCTACCGTACGTACCGGACCGGCATTCTGTGCCCACAGTCCGGCTATTCCACATACCACGACAACTGCCGTCAGTATGAGATACCTTTCCAGTCTACTCATTATACAGTCTGTAATGCGAATCCTCTTCCAGTGTTTCGTACTTGCATCCACAGAGAAAAGCCAGTTCGCGGACAATATCCTCCCCGTTAGCATGATCTATCCGGGTAGTCACCAGATTCTTTTCCAGTCCCTTGCCGAGTTCTATCCGTATTCCTGTTTTCTGTTCGATCTCCTTTACCACATCCGATATCGGAGCATTATCAAATATCATCATTAATTTATCCTGTCCGAAATACTGTTGCGGGTTGTCTATTATACCCACTTCCAGTTCTCCGTGTTTCAGTTCCACTTTCTCGTTGGCGATAATCACCACCTCGTTTTCGTCATCACTTACCCGTACCCTTCCGGTTTTCACGAAAACCCCCGGCTGCTGACTGTCGGCGGCATCCACCAGAAACGATGTACCCAGTACCTCCACATCCAGCTGTTCGGTTTCCACCCTGAATGTCAGCCCGTGCAGCTTCCTTACCCTGAAGAACGCTTTTCCCTTCAGGCGGACCACTCTTTCCATATCCTTATCCGCCTGTGCGAACTTCACCGTGGCATGCGGATAAAGCACCACTTCCGAACTGTCGGGCAGCCACACTCGTTTCAGCTTCGTGCCCGAGTTGGCAAATTCCGTATATCCTTCCTCCCGGCTGTGCAGAAAGAATCCTGTAGCCAGAGCCACAACGAACAGCACACAGGCAGCTGCCGAAATCATCATACCGATATGCGACCTTATGCCCAGCCAGAACGATTTGTTCTCCAGCCTGCTTTCCACCTTTTCCCATGCCGCTTCCGCGTTGAATTCCGCCGGTTCCGGTTTCTTTACAGGCGCTTCTACCACCCGCTGCATACGTTCAAACTCCTCCCTGTTTGCCGAAATCCACTCATCCAGAACCTGCTGTTGCGCTCCGGTCAGCTCCTCTTTGGCAAAATACCTGGCAAGCAATTCATTTATATCTTCTTTGCAATCCATACTCTATTCACAATTTACGATCATTGATAAAATGATGACCACAACCGCAGTCAGTGCCACACCATACGTTGCCACATACTCCCGCAGCATCTTGATAGCCTTTGTCATCTGGTTCTCGATGGTTTTTTCCGATAAGTTCAGACTCTCTGCTATTTCGCGATACTTCATACCCTGAAGCTTAGCCATCAGGAAAATATCCCTGCATCGGGGAGGCAGCACAGCCAGTACCGATTCGAGCACCTCCTCCGGCGACTTGCCATCCGCATCCTCATCATCGTCCGTCAGGCAACTTGCCGGCTGGTGATAGTCCTCTATCGACACCACATCATCCTTGCGCTTCCTCAGAAACGAGATACAACTGTTCTTTACGGCAGTCGTCATATAGGCGGCAAATTCCTTTTCCTCCATCTCGTCCAGTCCCTTGTTCCATACACTGATGAACAACTCCTGTACGATATCCTCCGCATCCTCCTTGTCAGAAACATATCCGCAGGCTATGCAGCACAGCCTCGGATAATGCTCCTGAAACCTGGATTTGAATATTTCCTTTCTATAGGCTTTCATGTTATCGCGTCCGCGTCAATATACAGATATTAGAATTTCACACTCACACCAGCCGTCAGGAAGCCCTTGTGTCCCAGTCCGGCTTCTACGAAACCACCGATACGGTCGTTGCCCACTCTCAGAGCGATCGGATTCACCTGATAAGCGAACGCCGTATTCAAGTCCGTTTTCTGAGCCGCCTTCTTGCCCGCGTCAGTCAGTCCTGTTTCCGAGTGGCGTTTCAGGCTGATACCCGCCGCAGCACTACCATACAGTTCCACCAGTCCGCGTCTGAAGTAAGTAAATTCGGCAGTCGGAAGTACCAGGAAGTTCAGTTCCTTTTCCTTGATAGACGGAGCCGTTTCGCCTGCCAGCATCAGCTTGCTGCTTGTCTGCGAGAATCCCAGGTCAGCTCCCAGCTTAAATCGGTTCAGCGCGTAGCGGTACCCCAGTCCGTACACCATGCTTGCACGCTCATCGCTGCGCTTGGTTCCGGTAATTGCGTCCGCCAGTCCGATACCCAGTACATCCACCGTACTCTGAGTCAGTCCGTCACTCACCGAAAGACGGAACTCATGCTTGTTTTCCGAAGGAGTAAAGTTCTTGCTGGCTTCTTGAGCCTTAACCAAATTAACACCAGTGAATAAACACAAAGATAATGCAATAAGTTTAATTTTCATAATGTTTAGTTTTTTGAGAGTTAGTATAGTTTTTGCTTCACCTGATCGGGTGATTTTGACTAGATAACGCAGCCCTCCCGAAAAACCCCTATGCCCTGAAGAAATTTTTTTCAAAAAAATACATCCTGTATACAAAAAACGTCCGTTTGTCCACACTAAAGTGTACGATAGTCCATATCCCCGGTTTCCGTCTTTTGCTACAATAAAGGCAATGCTTACTTTTACGTCCTGTTTTTATCAGTAACTAAATATTTGTTATCATGAAAATTGAAAGATTTTTCAGTAAACTGCTTTTGGTTGCAGTATTATGCACTTTCTGTGCATGCAGCAGTGACGATGATGAAGACCTGAATACAGGCGGTTCAGGCCAGGGTATCTCATTGAATATCGGAGGAACAAACATCAATCTCAACAATGTGTACTGGGCTTCCGAGGCCAACGACGACAACACCACTTACTACGAGTTGCAATTCATGTCGTTCGATATGTACGCATACCAGGAAGGTGGCGACTTTTCATCATTCCCGTCAAGCTATTCAGTCGTTTATTTATCTTTCGATGCCCCCGGTTCACCTTCTGAGCTTCCGGTCGGCACTTTCAGCGAAGACGATTACGATTTGTCGGGAGCTTTGGATATGACTCTTGACAACGAGGAAGGACGTTACTATGTAGAAGAAGGTTCAGCAAGCAGCGATCTTGTAATCACCAGAGACGGAAACAACTACACCATCAGCATCCCGTCGCTCGAAATCGTTTACTCCGATCCGAAAGAGGTTGGTTCAGGCAGATGGAACTCCACTACTGTAAACTGGAACTATACAGGAACTGTCAAGAAAGCTCCCCAATATTAACAGAAATACTTGCCCTGCATGCACAGATACATGCAGCTTGCAGGCAAAAAAATAAGAAACAGGAAGTGTGTCAAAACGAAAATGGTCGTATCAGGCTCTGTTCTTGAGTGTTGATACGACCATTCATTTTCTCTATCAGTATGTCCGGATTCTCAAAGCTTGAAAATCCGTTCCATCAGCTTCCATTTCTCCTGAGAAGACTGTCCCGGCAGCACCTTCTGGTACTTGGACATATGCTCCTCCCATTCCGCCTGACGAGGCAGTGTAGCAAGTCGGGCATAGTCACGTTCCATATCAAACTCGTCCGTCGTATCCATAATCATAAACAGGCGGTTGCCGTAAATATAAATCTGCATATCCACGATACCCACTTCACGGATGCCCGCTTTCACTTCCTCCCATACGTGCGCATGCTCTGCCACGTAAGCCTCTATCAACTCCTTGTCGTCGTAGAGATCCAATGTCTGACAATATCTTTTCATTTATACCCTTCTGTTTTGTTTTTGAAATCCTATCGCAAAATAAATACATTTTTTTCTAAATATAAACTATCTAAATCATTATGAATTAGAGAATAATTGAGATATAACCCGATTTTTTTCTTATCTTTGCACTCCCTTGTTTATGAGGGGGTGTTGAATTTTGTCTGTGACAGATAAAATGTTTATGGGGATGATTAAACTAGAAGCTTATTGATTCAATTAAAAATAAAATCTAAATAATAAATTCAATAAAATGGTAAATCTAATTCCGAGATTATTAAGAGTGATAATCCCGCTTTGTGGTTTTTTTTGTGTTATATCATGTACTAAACAAGACGGCCCTGTGCAGGCAGACACGGTAGAAAAATTATTAAGTATTAATGGGGGAAGCAATACTTATATAGTTTCAAATGTAGAAAAGACCGGCTGGCAGATTACAGAATGTCCGGAGTGGGTTACTCCCGTCTGTATGTCAGGTTCAGCGTCTGATGATATTCAGTTGTATATAGAGAGTAATGCCCGTCACGCATTACGGACTGGAAATGTTACAGTAACTTATGCCAATGGAGTAACATATACAACTCGTGTAGATCAGTCAAATGAAAAGCCCGATTTCAATTTACAGCGTTCATATGCAGTAGGATGGAGTTTCGATGTACGTACATATATGGATAGCCGTGGACTGAAAGAACAGATATTCAATACTCAGAAGATTTATAATGCCGATCCCGACATGTATTGTATAGAGCCAAACTCTAGTAGTGAATTGAATTATTATTACGGTGAGAGTGGTTCCGACTTATCAAAAGATATGTCTGGAAAATTAGATGTTGAAGGCAAATACAATTTGTTTAGCCTGAATCTTCAGGCTTCCTTTGGCAAGTCTGCACTCGATAACTCCAAACGTATTTTTTCCTGGATACGTAATGTTTATACTCAGCAAATAGTGTATCTGAACCAGTTCGATTTAGAAGAAGCCCAGGAGGAAGGATGGTTTACAGCAGATTTCACCTCCGAACGTAAAAGAGTTATTGATAGTGGAGGAAGCGACGAAGCGATTCGTTTGCTGGTAGAACATTATGGAACTCATATTATTCTTCAGTCCTTGTTAGGAGGATGTTATGATTATTACTATTCATCGGTGGTAGAGCAGCATAATGATAATTTGAACATTCAGGCCGCCATTGAGTTTGGGTTTAGCTCAAAATTCAAGCTCAATGCTGATGCTACCTATAAAGACGACTTCGAGAATCTGAGCAATGAAACGATTGAGAAGTTTTCTGTAAAAGGTGGAGATGCCATCACATTGGCCAATGCTGTAGAGTCCGGAACTGTAACAAACGAGATGACAGATGCATGGCTGGCGTCATTGCGTGACCAGAACAAGCTGGAGCTTATTTCGTTTAAAATCACTTCCATTTCGGCATTGTTTCCCGATAATATAGCCGATAAGATAGATAATTACATGGAACGTATGTATTATAAAGATATTAATGTAACCCGTTCTGTTAATAATATAAATTAAGATATGAGCATGAAAAATATATTGTTGAAGTTTTATTCCTTTTGTTTCCTGTTAGTGATTGTATCCTTCTTTTCGGCATGTTCGGACGATAAAATTACTATGCCGGCAGTGGATGGAAATACCTCTTTGGAAAAAGTAGAACTGAAGCGCATCAATACCTTTTTCGATTTGGATTTGCCTGTCAAAGGAGATTGGACTGTAGTCTATGCTCCTGAGTGGGCTTTGCCTATGGAAGAGCAGGGACGTTCGGGTGAAGCCGTTCGGCTTTTTGTTGAAACCAATGATGAAGAATCAGACCGCACTGATACGCTGAAATTGGCAATAAACGATAATTCTGAGCTGAAAATTGTATTGGTACAGCATGGAACGTTCAGCGATGATGAAAATGGCAGTTCGCTGGAGTATGAAGATATGAAGTTGACCTATGGAGTAGGCTTTTGCGTAGACGTACTGAAAAGACCGGACAATGGAAAATATAAATTGCTGTCAAATACTCCCTTGAACTTCAAAAAGCTCATTGCCGCACTTGAAGAAGCCGGAGAGTCGGACGCACTCTATAAGGAGGAGAACTATTATTCTCGTACTGAGTCGGTGACCGGAAATAGTACTTTGGCCATAGCCAATCAGCTGTCTATTAATGCAGGAATAGAAGTCGGTATATCTGCTTTCAAGGGATCGGTAGAAGGAGGATATAGCAAGAATGAGTCTGGTAACGAACGTATGTCTTATGCCATGGAAGAAATTCAGCACATTGTAGGTTCGCGGTATATGCGGGCCGGCATGTTACGCTATCTGGCTCAACATGAAAGTGATATATTTCAGAAAACATTCTTGAAATATATCAATAAGCTGAAAGATAATCCGAACGATGTAGCTACGATGAAACAGATTTTCAGTACATACGGAACACATATCATTACTCATGGCACATTGGGAGGAGAGTTGAAGCTTTCTATGCAGATGAAGGTAACCGATGATACTTCAGATAGCGATATCCATGCAGCACTTGGTTTGGGTGCCAAGGTGATTGATGTGAGCGGTGAGTTCTCGATGACTGAAAAAGAAAAGGCGATAGCCAGCAATACTACTATTTCACTTGTCACCTACGGAGGTAGCAATGTCTATACCATTGCTCCCGGAACTACCTTCCAGCAGTTCCAGCAGACAGTCAAAGACAAGGATAAACTGGATGCTTGGGTACAAACCATACAGAACGGTACCCAGTTGGCCCTTATCGATATTGTAACTACCCCTATTTACGAACTGATGCCGACAGAAGAAGCGCGTACTGCTATGCGCAATTATCTGGTAGGTGATTATCAGAAATCCGTATATGCTGACGATGAAACCTATACCGGTCCTAATTTGTATATGGTTCACGGATATGATATCAGCAGTAATGTGGCTGTAAAAAGTGAACTGTATATTCCGGAAATCGATGTCAGACTGGAGGCATATCGGAAAATCATTCCAGAACTGTCCGAAGATTACATAACAGTCATTTATTCGGGCACTAAAGAGGAAATGAACTATAAAAGTGGCTTTTTTGTTGGAAATAAATCACTTAAGCCTTGTAAGTTCCGTTATACCAATAAAGGAGAGTTTACTACAGAAGTTTTCGACCTTTTGGACGAAGGTTTTATAACAGAACTGTATGTAGATGCTACAGGTGATGTGACTATTGCACCAAAGGGAGCTGAAGATATGTATCAAGACCTGAAGTTTACAAATCAGAGTGTAGATGTGACACTGGCTCAGGAAGATTTCCGGGTAGCGTCGGATATGTCTGTTACCGGACAGACCGATAAGTCTTTGATTCTGGCAGATGGAGTGACTCTTACTCTGAACGGGCTGAAAATAAACAATCAGATCAAGTGTGAAGGTAATGCCCATATCATACTGGCTGACGGTTCGACAAATGTAATCAATACCTCTAAGTTGTTTGGCATGGCAGGTATAGGTGTTGCCTCTAGCGGTAAGTTGGTTCTTGCAGGAAATGGTCGTGTTGAAATTACTGCCGGTGAATATGGTAGTGGTATCGGTTCCAGTTATTACTCCGCTGTTGGCAAAACTTGTGGAGATATAGAAATTCAGGGCGGTACGTTGTCTGTTAAGGGAGGTGATGCAGCTCCCGGTATAGGCTTTGGAGTAAAAGGAGGAACTATTACTGTTACAGGAGGAGATCTGACAGTTACCGGTGGATGGTGTGGTCCGGGAATTGGAACCACGTATGGTGGCTCTTGTGAGGGAATCGTTATTAGTGGAGGAACAGTCGTTTCTGTTGGCAATGATGTAGCGGCCGGTATCGGTACCGGTGAATTGTCTTCCTGTAAAAGCATTCTCATTACAAAAGATGTAAAGAGCGTGATAGCTCAAAAAGGCAATGATGGTTATGAATCGATAGGTTTGGGAAGTAATGACGATGGAAGTACCTGTGGTGAGATAACTATCGAGGATCCGTCTAAAGTTACTCAAAAGTAAGCAGTATATATGAAATTGATTCGGTTAAGTCTTTGTATATTATTGTTTTGCGTGACCTGGTCTTGCAGCACGTCAGATGAAAATAATATAGAAGTGGGTTTGGACTCTGCATCGGAAGTGGTCTACGATGCACGCTGCCAGACCGATACCGTACGTTTTACTGTTTCCGGACATTGGAAAGCAACAGTTTCGGATGAATGGATAACCTTGTTGCAGACCGAAGGAAACGGTAGCGGTGTCATTCCACTTTATATCCAGCAGAATGATAGCGAACAGACCCGTCGGGCTACGCTGACGGTGCAGCTCGAGGATGAACGGCAGTTGACTGTTTCGTTCATTCAGTACGTGCCCGATACAAATGGCAGTATAATCGTCGATTTGCCACGTACTTTTGGATTGGGGTGGGGGTACGATTATAGTATTGACCATGCCGATCTGGAAGGTTTGCGGGGACAGGTTTTCGATGCGGCTGCTTTGCACAACGATTATGGAGAAGACGCTGTCATGGTAGACCGTTCTACTGCTACCCAATTGTATTTTGCCCGTGCAGAAAGCAGTCAGCAATTGCAGAGTGAGATTGCAGGTAAATTTACGGGTTCGGTCGATCTGTTGGTGGCAGGTGTCAAAGTTTCCAGTGAATATAAAAATCAGATTGAAGAGCAGAAGGACTGCCTGTATATCTGGTGCCGCGACTTCCGTACGGTTAAGTGTTCTTACTTTTCGAATGATGTAGATCTGTTGAGCGACGATGTAGTACGATGGTGCACCACTCGCGATTTCCGGAATTCCGTCAGACAAGATAATGCAGAAGAGTTTGTACGCAAATATGGAACCCACCTGATAACTACGTCCTACTTAGGAGGGAAACTCGATTATTACTTTACCGTCAGTCAGGATGTCAAGACGTCAACCGAGCAGATTGTTACAACTATAAATGTAAAGCTTCTGTGGTTCAAGAAATCTTCTACGACAGTCGATGAGAAAGTCTGGACTGAGATAAAGAAAGATTTCGAAGGACAGTTCCATGTATCGGGAGGTGGTGAATATGGCAAGCGGCTTAATGAGGAGTTTGATAAATATGTATCAAAAGGAGAACCACTCCAGGATCAGACTTTGACAGACCAGTGGTATGCTTGTTTCGAAAATTCGAATACCCCCGATGAAGATCTGGTCATGGTCGATTTTTATGTGATTCCTATTTGGGACATTGTAGAAGTCTTAAACCCTTCAAAAGCTCAGGAGATAGAAGATTATATAACAAATAAATATTTGAAAAAATAAAGGAAAAAAATAATGAAAAAGAAAGCTATTTTTAGAAGTCTGGCTGCTGTTACATTGCTTGCAGCACTTGTATTGAGTTTCACGGCATGTTCAAGTGACGAAGAAGAAACACCGCGTGTATATACTTACGAAGCTTCTGGCAGTCTGTCAGGAACAGGAAGCGACGCTTCTGCTGCGTTTACAGCTCTGATAGATTATACCAAAGCTATTGAGACTGTAGTTGGAGGCTCATATACATTTAGTGAAAAAGATACTGAAGTAATCAATACTTGTGATGCTATATACCAGAAGCACCAGACAGAGCACCCTACACTGAAGGGAACAATTGAAATACGTAAGACTGTAGGTACAACTTCTTCACCCGATGAAACATTGCCCAGTATTGTGCTTAAGACTTACAAGTATGAGTGATAAATGGCAAAGCTGATACGTTTTATATTTCAGAGGCTGCTGCTGTTTTCTCTGGTCCTGTCGGTAAATACTTCCTGTAGCGACGAACCTGCCTCCGATGCTGACACCCGTCTCCGGCTGACAGTCGTTACTTCCATATCCGGACTGGGAGATATGGGCTACAATGACAATATGATGTCAGGCATCATGAGATTTTATGAACATCATGATGTCAATATGAGTCTTATCAGACCTAATAGCCTGGATGAAGTACAACAGGCTATTCAGAATTGGCAGGAAAGTACTAAAGAGGGCCCCCGAAGCTTGTTGTTGCTTGCTGATAATGCATACGAGCCAGTCTTGGAGAATTCCAGTCTGGCCCTTGCTCCGCAACAGCAGGTTTTGCTTGTCGAAAGTAAAAATACCCGTTTGCCTGAGGGAGTCTGTACATTTAATATCAATCGCTACGGAATATCGTATCTGGCAGGATGCATGGCACGGAAACATCAGGAAGCCTGTGTGATAGCTGCTATGCCTGATAATCCGATTCTGGAAGAAGCCGTCAAAGGATATACCGATGGTTATCAGACAGACAATGACAAGAAAGTAAAAGTCATTTATCTGGCAGATGATACTTCAGGCTTTAACATGCCTGATAGTGCTTACCGGGTGACCGGAACCATTGACAATGCCTTTATTTTTCCGTTGGCCGGAGGCTCTAACAACGGCATTTATAAGTATTCCCGTGAGACTCCTTTTTATATGTCTTTAGTTGCGGGAATGGATGCCGATTGTTCGCTGTTCAGCTCGCGTATACCTTTTTCCGTTGTTATATATATAGACCGGTTATTGGAAAACTATCTTGTAGCCTGGTACGAAGGACAAGAGTTTGAACCCTTCCGTACCTACGGCATGGATTCAGGGATGGCAGATATCATTATGAATCCTGTATTTTATAAATATCTGGAAATTTGGGAAGAGTATTATGGTGATGTGGAATATTGGAATAATGCTTACCAGAAATATAAGGACGAAGCTTTGGAAAAAGAAATGTCCTATGTCGCAAATTAAGAAACTAGGTTATCTGTTGCTTACAATATTCATATTAGCTTCATGCCGCGATAGGAGTGATTCCTCTTTGGTGAAAGCTGATAAAGTTTGTAAGGTAGCCGTCATTATGCCGTCAGAAAGCCAGGCACGTTGGGACAGAGTAGCCAAATGGGCTTTAGATAACATAGATATGGCGCAGCAGGGACTTCAGAAGCACATCCGTCTTGAGTTGGAATGGCTGGATGAAAATGCAGCCGGTTGGGAAGAATTGGCGGCACGTGTGGTTGACGACGACAGCTATGTAGCCATTATCGGCCCCCAGTTATCAGTACATGCACGCCGGATGGCACAATTATGCCAGAAAAAGAAAAAAACATTGATTCTTCCGATCGCCACTTCCACCGAGTTTCAGCGCAGCTTTGCCGGATCTGGTTATGTGTGGAACCTTTCCCAGTCCGACATCACACAGTGTGAATTGTTGCTCTCTCAAGCAAAGCTCTCTGAGTGCAAGGAAATAAGCCTGCTCACTTCCGACGATGATTATGGCAAGAGTTTTAGTGATTGGTTCGCTTTTCAGGTCACCGAGCTGGGTATGACTGTAGAAGACATTGTGGTTTACCATTCCGAAAACCAGATTCGCGAAGCAGTTAGAACACAGTATAACAAGCCGTTAAAGTATAATAAAGCATTGATTTTTGCTCCGGGAAGCAAAGAAGATGCCTTGATTTTTGACGATGAACTCTCCAAGCTTAAAGCTTCTGTCAGTGGCTTTTTTGAATTTCCGTTACTTCTCTGTTCGGATGTCATGAACTCCCCCTTTCTGCTTAGCCACTTGAAATATTCCAAATACGAAGGACTTTCTCCGTCTGCTACACCGGAGTCTGGTTTCAATAGTATTTATCAGGTAAAGTATGGTGAAGAACCTTTGAGTGGTGAAGCCCATTTGTTCGATGCTATCACGCTGCTTTCATACGCTTTGACTCGTCAGGAGGCTACCGGCGAAAGCCTGAATGACGCCATACTTGCCGTAGTCGATGGTAAGACCGCATGGAATGTCGGTTGGTTGAAAGACGATATGTGCCGCACCTTTTCCATGCTTCAAGCAGGAGTGGATGTCAATTTAAGCGGAGTGACAGGAGACTGGACCTTCGATGAACGTACCCATGCCAGTGTGCTCAACACAACTTATAGCCATTGGATGCTGCGAGACGGTACGTATGCTACTCTGGAATACCTTTCTACTGATGGAGGCGCTAATACGATATCCACTACCCAGGCCTGGGAATGGAAGAACAATCATATGCTTTCGTTCAACTATGACCAGCAGGACTTTCAGTATCCTGAGCTTCAAGACCGGTGGGCAGTAGTTGTCGGAGCTTCCGATGATTGGGCTAATTATCGTCATCAGGCCGATGCCCTTGCCATGTATCAGCTCTTGAAGCGTCATGGTTACGACGATGACCATATTTTATTTGTTATCGAAGACAATATTGCCGATAATCCCAGAAACTTGTACCCGGGAGTTGTCAAAGTACGTCCCGATGGCGAAAATGTACATACAGATGTTCATGTAGATTATAAACTCAGCCAGTTGTCATTCAAGCAATTTTCCCAGCTCATGCAAGGAAAGAAACTTCCGGAATTTACACAACACTTACCCTCTTCTCCCAACGACAATATCATCATCTTCTGGTGTGGGCATGGTGTACGCAACAGCTTAGCGTGGGGAAGTAACGGTGACGTATATGGTACTGACATCCGTGATATGGTAGAAAAAATGCAATACAGAAAACTCCTCTTCGTACTCGATGCCTGTTATAGCGGCACGATAGGCGAGGCATGTGAAGGACTGCCCGGTGTATTGGTTATGACCGCGGCAAATGCAGATGAACCTTCTAAAGCTGATATGATGGATCCGGAGATGGGAATATGGCTTTCTAACGGATTTACTCGTGCGTTTCAGGAAGCGATTGATACCAATGTACACATTTCTCTGAATGATCTGTATTACAAGCTTGCCCGTCAGACAGTAGGATCACATGCCATGGTGTATAATTCGACTAACTATGGCAATATGCATCGCAATACAATGGAAGAATACCTTAAGTAGAGACTACGGGCTTTTTACAGCCCGTTTAGTCCCTGCGGAAAATATCACGCGTATATACTTTATCTTTCACATCATCCAGACACGCATCGTAGCGGTTGGCTATGATAGCCTGCGCCTGCGCCTTGAAATCCTCCAGTCTGTTCACCACCTTCGATCCGAAGAACGTACTGCCATCCTCCAGCGTCGGTTCGTAGATGATAATCGTAGCCCCCTTCGCCTTGATGCGCTTCATCACACCCTGAATGGAACTCTGGCGGAAATTATCGCTGTTCGATTTCATCGTGAGGCGGTACACTCCGATGACACATTCCTTTTCCTCCGCCGGGTTATAGCTGCCCCGGTTGTAGTAATCATAATATCCCGCCTTGTGCAGCACCCTGTCGGCAATGAAATCCTTGCGCGTGCGGTTGCTCTCCACAATCGCCTGAATCAGATTCTCCGGCACATCCTGATAGTTCGCCAGCAGCTGCTTCGTATCCTTAGGCAGACAGTAGCCCCCGTAGCCGAACGACGGATTGTTATAATGCGAGCCGATGCGCGGATCCAGACAGATACCCTGGATGATAGCCTGCGTATCCAGTCCCTTCACCTCCGCATACGTATCCAGCTCGTTGAAGTACGACACACGCAGCGCCAGATACGTATTGGCAAACAGCTTCACCGCTTCCGCCTCCTTCATACCCATAAACAGCGTGTCCACATTCGGCTTGATAGCCCCTTCCTGAAGCAACGCCGCAAACTCGTGCGCCTTCTCCTCCAGCTGCTCACCTGCGATCTCCTTGATAGCCCTGTTCTCCTCATCCAGTCCCGCTATCAGTTTCGGGAATCCCACGATGATGCGGCTCGGATAAAGATTGTCGTACAGCGCCTTGCTCTCACGCAGAAACTCCGGTGAGAACAGCAGGTTGAACTTCTTTCCCGCCAGGGCAGGAGAGGTACGGAACTTCTCCGCATACTTCACATACAGACTCCGGCAGTAACCCACAGGAATGGTACTCTTTATCACCATCACCGCATCCGGATTCACCTCCAGCACCAGGTCGATCACCTCCTCCACGTGCGACGTATCGAAATAATTCTTCACCGGATCGTAGTTCGTAGGAGCCGCAATCACCACAAAGTCCGCCTCCCGGTAAGCCGAAGCCCCGTCGAGCGTAGCCGTCAGGTTCAGTTCCTTTTCCGCCAGATACTTCTCGATATACTCATCCTGAATCGGGCTGATACGGTTGTTAATCTTCTCCACCTTTTCAGGAATCACGTCCACAGCCACCACCCGGTGATGCTGCGCCAGCAACGTAGCGATAGACAGACCTACATAGCCCGTACCCGCTACAGCGATTGTATAGTTTTTCATCATGGAAATGCTCTTTTGTTACAAAGCTAATATAAAATATCAGACAAGTCAAATGAAATTCTACTTTATAATTGCGACATCAGTGCATCGAAATCTCTGCAACCGATAAAATAAGTTCTGTGTTCCTGAATCTGTGTATCCAGTTGCTTTTTTAATGCCGAAGTACAAACCTTTTCCCAGCTTGATGTCGTGAATGCCAGCATATTCAGTTGCTGTGTTAATACATTTAGAGGATTACTTGCCACATTTACATCCGTTACCAGAATAAAAGCAATCTGAATTTGCCCTGTGTTCAGGTTACAGGTTGTAATATCTTCACATAACTTTATACTCTCCAGCAGTTTGCGTTGCAAGTCATATTTTCCTGCCTGTCTGGTTATCCTTTTTTCAAGTACTTGTTTTTCCTTTTCGGAAGCCAATGGTTTTTGAGCAATTGGCTGATGTGACAAAAACTCTTTCCACCCTTTCAGTTCAACAAAGCACAATACTTTTTTCGTATACGAAAGAGCATCAGACGAAGGAGAAGAAGCACATCCCTGCGCACTGTGCCATTGTGTTTCCACTTCATCCAGATTGATAACAGGCGTTTGTTGTAAAGAGAGGCAAGAAGGTGTGTGCTGGCAAGGAACATGCAACTGACATAGACTGCATGGTGTGACACCCGTTTTTGTCATTACTTGCTTGTAAATATGTTCAGGAGTCATATTCATTGCAGTTACAAGCCAAGGTTTACAATTTCATTCATAGGCTGTGCCAGTTTCATAAAAATCCGGTTCAAATCGTCCGTAACATCTTCCAGCACACACAGTTCGTCTTCTGTTTCCTCTGCCAGATAATAATTTACAAAGTCATTCATCGACAATTTATCAGCGAAATATCTCACGGCCTGTATGAAATAAGGACTGTGTGAACTTATTAAGATAGGGATTCCCGCTTTGGCAAGTTCTACCAGCACAGACGCGAATTTGATCTGCCATTCCGGATGCAGATGATTTTCCGGTTCATCCCATATCAGAATTTTACTTTCATCCAGCGCTTGCGTTTCCAGTAACATCTGCAAGACACCGAAAGCCTTTATTCCGGAAGCAACATTAACCGGTGCATAATTCTGTTCTCCCTTTTTCCAGTACATGTTTCGTTTTGCATTGTCAAAATAGAAATGTCCGCCAGTGATGTTATCAGTAAGTGTCTGTGCCTTTTGTATAAAAGGAGAGTAGACGTTATCAGGCAGCGAGAAACGGAAAGCATCCAGTTTCTGTGCCATATCCTTTATGTGATAATTTATCAGCGGGCGTAATACATCCTTTCCGATTCCAGCCACATTGAAATAATGATGCTCTCCCAACGTTTGTGCACTTGCCAGGATATCTATCAGATGAATATACAGTGGCGATTCTACCAGCGTAGCGTCTTTGACAAAAGTTTCCGTTTTACATTTAAACTCCGTTACCTTATTCTCTTTTATCTGTATGGTTATATCTTTACCTTGTCCTTCAGAAAAACAAATTTCAGACATTTCAGTATTGTATGTACAGATAGAATTAAGAAATTCGGCTCCTATGATACTTTGGAAAGCCCGTTCCAGCATTTTTTCGGAGTTGCTGCTTTCGGTAGCCAATTGTACCAGTTGGTCTATGCTTCTTATAATTTTAGCCCTTTGCTGCGGTACAATGTTTATTTTTTCCAGTTTTCTCTTCAATTGACTGACCCATCGTTTGTCATTCGCAAAAGATTCGGCATCTTTCAGAAAAGCAGTAGAAGTAGATGGCAGAATCACTCCTTTGATTTTTTCTCCGGATTCTTTCTCGGCATGGGTTACATACGCATAAAGTAATGCACTATTCACCCTCATGATTCTGTCCTGCGATTGTGAGCTCAGTCTGTCAGCATTACTGAGTGACTTAATGACCGAAAACAATAGCTTTCCTACTGTACTCTTTCCCGAATCATTGTTTCCGGCAATGACGGTCAAACCATTTAGAACAATGTCAGCTTTCTTTATTTTGTTGATATGGGTAATATTCAGTCGCATCTGCTTTCTTTAATGTAAAAATGAAATAACTTTTGCACTTGTTTACAGCTTGTTTATTTCCTCCTCTGCCAGTCCCGTAGCTGCTGCAATCTGTTCGTTGCTCATGCCCAGCGACTTCAGGTTACGTGCGATAGCGGTTTGTGTTTCTGCGCGACCTTCTGCGCGACCTTCTGCACGTTCCGTTTCTATATTGTCCCGTAAAATCACGATATTATCCAAGTGTTTGTAATACGCGTTCAGCTCCTCCCGGCTCATGTGATCCAGCTTCAGCCGTTCCTTCACCGCATCCAGTCCCGGCGCCGTAGCATTCTCCGGCACATTTCCCGTATTCAGGTAATAAATCCATTCTTCCAGCGGCGTCTTTGCCACCCGGTTAAAATCATTTACTTTCAGTATATAATATTCCGGATAAAGCTGGCTCACTTTGTCCACTTTGAATGTCTGTTTCTGAAACGGACTCAGTTCCAGCACATCCCCTTCATGAATTCCCACGAACTCCGTCTTTCCGTGATATACAAAATCCTTGCCGTGTCCCAGAGAGAAATACACGATGTTGATGCTGTACACCTTACGTACCTTGTCGTATCCCTGTCCGCGGTTGATGTACTCTGTTACCAGCTTCGAAGCGCCAAACAGCATCCGCTGGAAATACGCATACTCATTATTGTTCTGAATCTCGATGAGCACCAGTTCTCCCTTCGAGTTTTCCGCCAGCATATCCACACGGTTATACTTGTCGAATTCATCCTCCTGGTTGCTTTCACTCTCCAGCAGTTTCTGGATGGTCACTTTTTCCTCCAGCAGCGTGGTAAGCAGTCCCTCCAGCACCGCATAATTAGCTTTGTTGCGCAACAGGCGCTTCATAGCCCAGTCAAAACGAATATAGCTTTCCATACCTGAATGCATTTAGTAGTTGATAGTTACAAAGTAAACAAATAAACCTTAAAGTGCCAAGCCAATACAAAAAAATCGCCACGATACCCTCTGTATAGAGTACCGTGGCGATTCCCGTATAAAATGCTGTGTTAAGGCAGTCCGGTTACTTCCCCGCTGCAAAGTCCTTGATGCGCTGCTCCTCACTCAGGCGGCACACCAGCAGACGTCCGTCTTTCTCCGCTACGATGTAGCCCTCCAGACCTTCCAGCACCACCTGTCTGTGCTCCGCCGCATGCACCACACAGTTCCGGCAGTTGTACATATCCACCCGGCCGCCTACCTTGGCATTGCCCGCTTCATCCTGCGGCAGCAAGGTGCGCAGCGAACCCCAGCTACCTAGGTCACTCCATCCGAACTCCGCCGGCAGCACAAAGATATCCTCCGCCTTTTCCATCACCGCATAGTCGATGGAAATCTTCTCGCAAGTAGGGAAGAGTCGCTTCAGCTCCTCCGCCTCTTTGTCCGTAAACAAGGCAGGCTCCAGCTCGTCCATCACTCCCGCAATCTGCGGCGCATACCTGCGTATGGCATTCGTAATCGTGTCCGCGTTCCACACAAATATCCCCGCATTCCAGAAATAATTCCTCGCAGCCAGATATCCCTTTGCCGTTTCCGCGTCCGGTTTCTCCTTAAACGCTTCCACCTTGCAGATACCCTTTGCGTCCGCTTCACCCTGAGCAGCAATGTACCCGTAGCCCGTTTCCGGTCGGGTAGGCTTCATCCCCAAGGTCACGATAGCCTGCGAGTCCGCTGTTTTCTCCAGCGCCACGGCAATGCAGCGTGCAAACTCCGCCGTATCAATCACCAGCGCATCCGAAGGCGTCACCACGATGTTCGCCTGCGGAAATTCCTTTCGGATCTTCCAGCATGCATACGCGATACACGGCGCCGTATTCCTTGCTTCCGGTTCCGCCAGAATATGCTGAGCCGGAATCTGCGGAAGCTGTTCCTTTACTATGTCGACATACTTTTCCGATGTCACCACCCAGAAATTCTCTTTCGGGCAGATACCCTTGAAACGCTCCACTGTGAGCTGAATCAGCGATTTTCCAACCCCCATTACGTCGATAAACTGTTTGGGATATTCGGGGGTACTCATAGGCCAGAAACGGCTTCCTATGCCGCCTGCCATGATAACTATATGATTTTGCATGCTGGTTTTAATAGCTTTTAGAAGTTCTAGTCCCTGCGGAAAATGTCACGTGTAATTACTTTATACTTTGTAAGCATTCAATTTTAGAATTCTATTTTAGACGAATGCCGGAAAGCATCCGTCTAAAAAGTCTCTACAAATTTAATGATTATTATATTTGTGTCTTAACATGTGAAGAAGACCTTCATTATCGGTTTCAGGAAAATTACTGCCTGAATTTTACACTGTCTGATGATTGATACAAATACCTTTCAAATACCATTCATACAAACGGTGGATACCCTCATCTATTTCTACTTTATGATGCCATCCCAAGCTATGCAACTTGCTTACATCTGTCAGCTTGCGTAGCGTACCGTCCGGTTTTGAAGCATCCCAGCGCAGTTCACCCTTGAATCCTATTTCCTTCATGATTTTCTCTGCTACTTCACGGATAGACAATTCTTTGCCCGTACCCACGTTGATGTGGCAGTTACGGATTTCAGTGATACCGTCTGCATTCTTCTCTGACGCATCATACGTCTGCTTGAAATCTACGTTCAGCAGTACATGCACACTGGCATCAGCCATTTCCTCGCTCCACAGAAATTCACGCATCGGTTTTCCCGTACCCCAAAGCGTAACAGCTTCCGGTGTGATACCGAACTTCTTCAGTTTTTCTAGAATCTCCGTATCCGAATTGTTTCCGTTTACTCCTTCCACAGGACGCAGGTTTATATCTTTGCGTACTGCATTCCAGTCGCCCTCGTTCAAGCATTTCGCCAGATGAATCTTACGAATCATGGCCGGCAGTACGTGACTGTTTTCCAGGTGAAAGTTGTCGTTCGGTCCGTAGAGGTTTGTTGGCATTACGGCGATGTAGTTCGTACCATACTGCAAATTAAAGCTCTCACACATTTTCAGTCCTGCAATCTTTGCGATAGCATATGGTTCATTTGTATATTCCAACGGAGAGGTGAGGAGTACTTCTTCCTTCATTGGTTGTGGCGCCTCGCGTGGATAAATACAAGTGCTTCCCAGAAAAAGTAATTTCTTTACTCCATGGCGAAAACTTTCTCCGATAACGTTCTGTTGAATCTGCAAGTTTTGGTAAATAAAGTCAGCCCGGTAATTCAGGTTGGCCATAATGCCACCAACGTGCGCTGCTGCCAGAATCACAGCATCTGGTTGTTCCTGATCGAAAAAATTTCTGACGGCTATAGGATCTAGTAAATCCAGTTCCTTGTGTGAGCGTCCTATCAGATTATTAAATCCTCTTTCTTTAAGGTTGTTCCAGATAGCGGAACCCACTAATCCGTGGTGTCCCGCTACATATATCTTAGCTGATTTGTCCATAGTGAAAAGTTTCGTTCTTAATATTCAATTCATTATTTTACGATTCCTTTTTCCAGATACTCAGCAAGGTTTGTACGGATTTTTTCTCCAGCCTTTTCTACGGCTACCTTAGCCATATCGTGTTCTACCATGATGCGTACCAGATCTTCGAACGAAGTCTTGGCAGGGTTCCATCCCAGCTGAGCCTTAGCTTTAGTCGGGTCGCCCCACAAGTTTACTACGTCGGTAGGGCGATAGAAGTCTTCCGAAACTTCCACCAGTACCTTTCCGGTAGCCTTGTCGTATCCCTTTTCGTTGATTCCTTCACCTTTGAATTCCAGTTCGATACCTGCGTGTTTGAAAGCCAGGTAGCAGAATTCACGTACCGAGTGCTGAACACCCGTAGCGATTACGAAGTCTTCCGGTTTGTCGTTCTGCAGGATCAGCCACATACATTCCACGTAGTCCTTTGCATATCCCCAGTCACGCAGGGAGTCTAGGTTACCCAAATATAGTTTTTCCTGTTTCCCCTGTGCGATACGAGCAGCAGCGAGTGTGATTTTTCGTGTTACGAAAGTTTCTCCACGACGTTCCGATTCATGATTAAACAAAATACCTGAACAACAGAACATGTTATAAGCCTCGCGATATTCTTTTACAATCCAGTAGCCATACAGTTTAGCTACCGCATACGGGCTGTAAGGATGGAACGGGGTGTTCTCGTTTTGCGGTACTTCTTCCACTTTTCCGTAAAGTTCCGAAGTTGAAGCCTGATAGATGCGGCAAGTTTCAGTCAGTCCGCACTGGCGTACAGCTTCCAGTACACGGAGTACTCCTGTAGCGTCTACGTCAGCAGTAAATTCCGGTGAGTCGAAGCTTACCTGTACATGGCTCTGTGCAGCCAGGTTGTAAATTTCAGTTGGTTTTACTTTATTTATCACCTGAATCATACTCATGGAATCTCCTAGGTCCGCATAGTGCAGGTGAAAATTCGGTTTTCCTTCCAAGTGAGCGATACGTTCACGGAAGTCTACTGACGAACGGCGGATAGTACCGTGTACGTCGTAACCTTTTTCCAATAAAAACTCGGCCAAGAATGAGCCATCCTGTCCGGTGACTCCGGTGATTAAAGCTATTTTTTTCATGTGTGAATAGTTTTTTATCCGATAGGAAAGCGTATTTTTCCATTTCGGACAATTGTTGTGTTTTTTGAGTTATTATTATATTTTGTTTGTTTTCTGTATATTTCCGTATCTTGCCGCATATATTGCAATTACTACGAAGCAAGACAAAGGAATGATGAATCCAGTTGCCATAGAACTTGAATCTGCTATATATCCCATCAGTATAGGTGCTACGGCTCCTCCCACGATAGACATGATGAGAAACGATGAAGCCCTTTTTTTATGTCCTCCCACTTTTCTGAGTGCCAGTGCAAAAATAGTGGGGAACATGACAGATTCGCACAAGAAGCAGAGCAGCAGGCAGTACCATCCCACTTTTCCCGGCAGCAGAATCACAGCTGTCATACTTGCTGCCGCTCCGAGTGCACATCCGGTCAGTACCTTTTCGGCTCTGATGGCACGCATTATCCAGCTTCCTCCCATTCGTCCTGCCATGAAGAGTCCCATACCACCGAAGGAGAGCCATACCGATGCCTCATGTGCCGATACTCCCGCTGCTTCTGTGGCATAGTTGATGAAGAAACTGTTGATTCCAGTCTGTGCGGCTACATACAGAAAGAGCGAAATCAGTCCGAAAGTAAAAGTAGCCTCCTTCCACAGTCCCTTTTTGTCTGTTTCTGTTTTCTCATGTGAGGTAGGAGAATCTTCTATTTCCGGAAGCTTCACTCTGAAAAAAATCAGGGCTACTGCCAGTACGATACATCCGATGATGGCATACGGAGTCGATACATCACCTCCTCCTGCAAAGAGAAAGAATCCTCCTACAAGTGGTCCGCATATCCATCCCAGTCCGTTGAAAGACTGGGCCAGATTCAGCCTTCGTTCGCTTCCCTCCGGCTCGCCCAGTACTGTTACATACGGATTGGCAGCTGTTTCCAGACAAGTCAGTCCACAACCGATAACAAAGAGCGAGAAAAGAAAGAATTCGAACGAACCTATTCTTCCTCCCGGTATAAAGAGTAATGCTCCTATGCCGTACAATACCAGACCTGTCAGCACGCCTGCTCTGTATCCGAAACGGCGTATGATATTTCCAGCCGGCAGAGCCATAATAAAATAGCCTCCGTACACTACAGCCTGTATCAGTGCCGAGCGTGTTCTTGTTATTTCCATAGTATCCTGAAAATGTTTGTTCAGTACATCCAGGATGCTGTGTGCGAACCCCCACAGAAAGAAAAGGCTTGTAATCAGAATAAATGGAAGGAGGAAGTTCTTTCCTTCCTTCGTTTTCACCAGACTGTTTCTTTCCATATCAGCTTCTGCTTATTTCCAGTCCCTTTTTCGATAGAGTCATATCCACGAAACGTGCTCTGTCGTTCGGTCTGTTTTCATTCAGTATTTTCTGTATTCTGGCGGCAGCTTCCGGGTCTTTAGCCACCATGTAAAGGTATCCTCCTCCTCCTGCTCCCGGCAGTTTATATCCCAGACAGAGGTCATCAATTTGTCGGGTGAGTGCTTGTACAGCCGGCGGGTTCGTACCTTCGTCTAGCAGCTGGTTTTGTTTCCATGTCTTTCTGACGAGTCTTCCTGCTTCCTCGAAATTGTTTCTCAGGATGGCGTCGTACATATCTGTTGCATGTAGCTTCATTTCTCTCAGCAGTTCCAGGTGTCGTGAAGAGTTGAGGAACATCCCTCTTACAATCTCCGCCAGTATTCCTTTGGCCGTACGTGTGATTCCTGTATAGTAGAGCAGATGGCACTTGCGGTATTCACTGCTGGTAAACAGGTAATCAGGCAACCATCTCACCAGTGGTTCCTGATTCCATCCTGCACTGGTTTGTAGCATTTTTACTCCCTGTAGTACACCTCCGTACTGATCCTGCCATCCTCCTCCGGTAGTGAGTAGCTGTTCCAGAATCAGTGTACGGCTTCCGATTTCCTGCTTGTCCCAGTTCAGTCCGCAGAAGTCATTTACGGCTCCCAGCACGGTAGCTGCAAGGATAGAGCTTGTTCCCAGCCCCGAACCTGCTGGTATAGCCGAGAGCAATGTCACTTCAATACCCGTTCCGAAGTTCTTGAGCTGTTCTTCCAGAGTGGCAAAGTGTTCTGTGTTGAAATTCGGATGAAATCCTGCCAGTACCAGTGCTGCTTTTGGAATAGAGAAAGGCGAACCTACCTTATTGAAAGTATACAGTTCTTCATAAGTCGTCACCACTTCCATAGCTCCCAGGTCGATGGAGCGTAAGATTATCTTATATTCTTTCGATGGTTTCACATACACCTGCAAGGGTGGTTGTCCGTTCAGTTCGATAGCAATGTTTACTACATTTCCTCCCTCCATGAGGCTGTAAGGTGGCGTATCCGTCCAGCCTCCGGCAAGGTCGATTCGTACAGGGCTTCTTCCCCATACAATCTGGTCTTCATACACCGATAGCTTAGGCTGTTGGCGGAAGTCTACTGTACCTACCAGTCCGTTTCTCATGAGTGCGAATGCTTTTTCTTCCATCCGCTTTACTTCTTCCGTACCGGCACCCTGAATCTGCATCGTACGTGCACGGAACATTGTGTCAGCGATACGTGTGAGCAGCGGTGTCTGTTCATCCAGTTCTTGGGGTAATTTCAGGTTGAGCCGTCCGTATTCTTCGGCTGCTTGTTGCAGGTCGAGCTGGTAGAACACACTTTTTTCGTGATTTTCTGCCAGAATCTTCCAGTTTTCCTTCCGGAACTCTTCACGTTGCGCAGTCAGTTTTCTCAGGTCCGCATAGGCCGAAATTTCGTCAGCCGATTTTTTTTCCGCCTGCATCCATATTTCCCTGCCTTCATTTAATTCCGGTTCTGCTGTCATCCAGCGCATCACTGTTCCCAGTTCTTCCACCGAATGGCATACTGGGAAAATAGCTGCTGCCTGCAGATCATGGCTTCCTCTGATATCTTCAGGTTTCAGTCCACGCATACGTAGCCATTCCGATGCAGGTATTCCCTGATATAGAGTAGATTCTACACTCAGTGCTCCCTTGAAAGCATCATTGAATCCGTAAGGTCTTGCGACGAATCCTCCTTTTCCCATAGGAACCACATCAATACAGATTCCTTCGAGTACCTCCAAATTCCAGTTGTTGCAAGGAACTCCTGTGATGATATTCCGGCTGTGCAGTTTCCATCCCTGTCCCACATGACTGTTTTCTATCCATACTTCTGCGTTGTCGGCAGTCAGGCTGCAATCTACACGTGCGTTTTGTACGAAAATAGCCGGATGTGGCTTCACTTTCCGGTGGATGATGGCCCTCTGATCCGTTACACAGTTTTGTATTGCCAGTGTCGACGAAATCATCTCACGGCTTGTACCGTAGTGATGGAACTCTCCGCCGGGCAAAGGCAGAATGGCCACCTTCAGTTGTGTCAGTTCTTCGTCGTGCAGGCGCGGATGTTTTCCCAGTGCCGGTCCGAATTCCGAGTACATATCGTAGAATCCTATTTTTCCTTCCTTCTCCGAGCGTTTCACCATCAGTTCCACAGCACGGTCGCTTAGCAGCCAGATACCGATATCCATCAGGAAGAGATAATCTTTCATCAGAGTGCCTAGTTCCTCCACGCTTGGTTTCTGTAGCATGAAGTCCAGCTGGTCTGGCGTTTTCCTCGACGATACAAATACCCCGTGGTTCTTGGCCAATTGTGGATCTACCCACAGACCGTAGCACACGACGTCTGCTTCTGGAATCTCCTGCAATGGCTGAGTAGCACGGATATACACATCCCCGCTTGCCACGAGCGTATGCAGGTTCTCCGGTGCCTTCTCCATGATTTTTTCATACAGAGGCAGCTGTAGGGAAAGCAAGTTCTGTGTCAGTTTTTGTCCCCGTCCCCATCGGAATACCGGAATTGGTGTCAGAATCTTGCCCGAAGGCGCATACGCCGGCAGTCTGCGGCTTTGTCCTCCTGCGTGCAACAGGATACGCTTTTCAGTGGCCAGCCATTCGGTCAGTTCCTTTTCCGTATTTTCTTCTTCCATGCAAGCCTTAAGCAGCCATGCGGTTCCTCCTCCGGATCCCAGTTTGCTTCCTATGGGGTCGGATGTGCAGAACCATTCGCTGCGATCCGCCTTTTCAATATCGTGAAAGCATTCCACCAGGTTAGGAGGTAATGATAACAGTTTCTTCATTCTGTCCGTTTAAAGTTTGAATATTCGTTTCATTGGTATCCATTTCTCATTGGCGGCCTGTCCGGGTGTTGCTTTTTGGTATTTTGCCATGTGTGCCTCCCATTCTGCCTGTCGGGGCAGGGTAGCGAGCCGTGCATAGTCGCGTTCCATATCAAAGTCATCGGTAGTATCCATAATCATGAACAGGCGGTTTTCGTAGATGTAGATTTGCATATCTACAATTCCAACTTCTCGTATTCCTGCCTTTACTTCCTCCCATACATGAGCATGCTCTTCCACATATGCCTCTATCAGCTCTTTGTCGTTGTAGAGATCCAAAGTCTGACAATATCGTTTCATTGTTTGTTATAGATTGAAAATTGATTTTTATTTCTATTCCGTTGCGCAGCCTATGGTCAGAATTTCCGCATCTGTCAGTGCTTCCAGCGCGTGGCGCTCTCCTGCAGCTATGCAGATACATTCATCGGCATGGCATACTGTTTCTTCTGTTTCCATACAGATTTTCACAGTTCCTTTTCTTATAAGGAACACCTCCTCCATGGTAGGGTGGACGTGCATTTCGCTCCGTTCTCCTTGTTTTAGTCCGGTGACGGCTATCTGTGTCAGATTCGTCTGGGTGTCCTCTTTAGCCAGCAGTACCCGTTTCGTTCCGCATCCGTGCGAGGTCGTTACGGGGATTATCTCGTTCAGCAAACGGTGTTTCATATACTGTTTTCTATTTGGCGAATTCCTTTATGCGCTGCTCCTCGCTCAGGCGGCACACCAGCAGCTGTCCGTTCTTTTCCGCTACGATGTAGCCGTCCAGTCCTTCCAGTACCACCCTCTTTTCTGCTGCATGCACCACACAGTTCCGGCAGTTGCTTTTTTACGATGGCTGTATACTTTTCGCTGGTCACTACCCAGAAATTCTGTATGGGACAGAGTGGAAGGAAGCGCTCTACAATAAGTTGTATCAGCGATTTTCCACATCCCATTACGTCTATAAATTGTCTATATTCCGAGGTACTCATGGGCTAGAAATGGCTTCTTATGCCGCCTGCCATGATAACAATATGATTTTCTAGAATTATAAAAAAGTAAAATATGCAATAGCCTTATTTGCGTTTTGCGGAATTTGTGCTTTTTATGTGTAAAAAATTAAACTTGATTCTTTAACTTCTAAGTTTAACGTAATTATAAAATAAAATTTTTTTCAACGTTTGTTTTTTTATCGTTTGATGGAATTAAATAGGTTTTATCCTTTCATAAATTTGGCAGATATAAACTGTGGAATTTTAGATATGATTTTGCAGCCTAAAGTGAAATAAGGTGAAAATCCATGATTTCTGTAAAGCCGCAGATCTTCTGTCCATTTTTGCTTCATTTTCTGAGGATCAGTAGATAGTCCTCCCATTCTCATCTTTATGACGTATTCGTTTAGATAAGCTATTTTTAAATTTCCCTCGTACATATAGCGTACTAGAAAATCTGAATCAGCTGCTATTTTGAAACTTTCATCATAAAATCCCAATCGTTCGAAACACTCCCTGCGTATATATACTGTAGGATGCAGAGGCAACCATCCCCTTCGCATCTTACCTTTGCTATATGTACCACTAATCCAGTTTCGTACAACTTTGTTTGTGTCAGCAAAGTCAACAAAAAGCCCGTTTCCATATACTAGGTCCGCATCTGTTTCCTCAAATTTTTTGACAATCTGTGCTATTGAGTCCTTCGAATAGAAGAAGTCATCCGAATGGATTAGACCGATAATATCTCCCGTAGCTCGTTTCAGTCCTTTATTGATGCCTTCGTACATGCCTTTATCTCGTTCCGAAACAATTTGGGCTATTTGTGTTTCATAACGTTTTATTATCGCCAACGAATTATCCTTCGAAGCACCGTCTATTACGATGTATTCTATGTCAGGATATGTTTGCGAAAGTACACTTTCTATGGCATCTCCAATGGTTGCTTCTCTATTGAAACAGGAGGTGATGATAGATACTTTCATATTAAATGTAATTCTTTGTAAGATTTAATATATTGTCTAAATACATTTGTGCAACATTGCTATCTGTGTAGATATGTGCTGTTTTAATTGCTTGTCTTGAAATTCGCTCTTTTTCCTCATTAGAAAGGTTATTTATTTCATAAATAATCTCAGATAAATTATTTATATCTCCTGCATTGCATAAGAATCCATTGACTCCATGTTCTATTATTCCATCAAAACCCTCATTTTTTGATGCTATTACTAGGCATCCGGCACTCATGGCTTCTAGATATACTAATCCAAAAGCTTCTTTTTTACTAATCATAATAAAGCATTCACTTTGCGACATGTGTTGTCTTACATCTTCTCGTGGTATTCTTCCTAAACATTGAACATGTTCCTGAAAAGAATACTTTTTTGTATAAAAGTTTATTCTTTTCTTTTCTTTTCCTGCCCCTATGTATGTTATATTAAATTTATCAGATGATGTATATAACTTTGCTATACTTTTTATAATTTCTGCGGGATATTTCCTTTTAATCAGTTGTCCAACAAATATAAATTTCTCTGTTTTCTTATTGAATGAAAACTGTTTTTTTGTTTGGTTTACCATTTCTTCTGGTATACCTGAGTAGCATATAAATGTTTTATATTCTAACCCGAATTTTTTTTGAAATTCATTCAAAAGAGCTTTTGATCTAAATCCCCAACAGTCTATTCCATTGAAATATGATTTGTAATTTCGAATGGCATTTATATCGGAATGGAGTATTAGGGCTGTCTTACAATTGATTTTATCTTTGATTAATTTTAATAAAGGTAACTGGGGATTCCACCAATGTCCAATTACAATATCAGGCTTGAATTTTATTTCTTCTAAATAGTTTATTATACAATGAAATTGTTTACGTATAGTTCTTTTTGAAAAGTTTCCGTGGGGAATATATTTTTTTAAAGGTATCCTATAAATATCAACATCATCTAATTGATATTTTTTTTGTGTACAATATCTGGGAGGAATTGAACCTAAAAATGAACTTAAAATATTTTCAAAATAATTTGTAATGGTATAGAATGCTTTGGGGAATGTTGGATAATTTACAATAACTTTTACATTATGTCCTTGTTTTACCCATTCTTTTGCAAAATAATGGACTACGGGAGTTTCAGCGTTTGATAGATCTTCTGCTGGATAGATTTTGCTAAGTATTAGAATATTCATTATGATATTTTATTTTGTTAATAAGTTCTTTTATCAATTCTTGAGTTATATTTTGTTGTTGAAAGAAAAAGATATTTCTTTTTAGGAAAGAAGGTGATAAATTCCACCATTTTATGTTATTAAGCATATTGATGATGTCAATATTGTATCGATAACGGATAATATGAGCGGGTATGCCAACGACAATAGAATAATCTGGAATATCTTTGGTTACAATTGCACCTGCTCCAATAATAGCTCCATTTCCTATTGTAACTCCCCCAAGAATAATAACATTATCTCCTATCCATACATCATTGCCTATTGTTACAGGCTTATATGGCATGTTTAAAGTTTTTTTGCTCCATGTAAATCCTGTAGCATTAATTTTTTCTGTAAAAATGGGGGATGTTGATAAATGGGAAATAGTATGGGTTGGTAATCCTATTTTGGTATCCATTCCAATAGAGCAAAATTTTCCAACAGTAGTATAATATAAAGCTGTATTACGACTAACATAGCTATATGCATCTATTTTTGATTGGAAAATCTTTGCTCCATGTTTGATCTTACTGTATTTACTAATATTAGATTTATAATGTATATAAGCAAATTTGGATATTTTAGGATATAGAAAATATTTTAATAAGCCTAATAAATAATATAGCATTGTTTTTATTTGTAAGTGTGCTTTTTATATTTGTTAAACATTTTCGTGAATGTAAATGAGAACAATTATGCATTGTAATCATTTAAGAAATATGTCTATATTAGAATAACTTTTCTTCTTGTTGATTATATAGACTTGTTCTTTTATAAAAATGAACCATTATGGTATATTTTATATAATATTTTATCATCTTTAAGCTAATTCTCCCTGATATCCGATAAAATTTGATTTATTATTAAGTATATTTATGGAATATTATGAATGGTATTTGGGAGATATAAGCACAATAATTTATATTATTTTGTGGTTGATTGGGGAAAATTTCTACCTTTCCTTAAAGCTTCGAGCATACCTTTACCATATTCAAGGTCTGGTTCAAGATAATTACCCTCTCCCCATTCATTCCATGATTTTACAATAACTAAATTATTTTGCTTCTTACTTGCTATAGTTTCAGCCTTAGATACTAATTGTTCAAAATATTGAGGTTTTGATTCTATAAATATTGCATTTTTATTTCCAGAGCGTGGAGAATGATCCCAATTAGGTGCTATTACTGGTATGACATTTTCTTTTGATTCTTCTTCTGTCAGCATATATTTTATTGCATCTTTATATTTAAAAACCATGGGAATATTAAATATTTTTCGTTTTAGATATCTAATCCCTTTTTGAATTAACGTTTCTTTGTGCAGAATGCCAAAAAGATTATCATTGTATATGGCATCAAAACCTAATGAAAGGATTTCCTCTTTGTTTCTACTGTAAGAATCTTTTCCTATAAAGAAAAAGTCATTTAATCCATTTTCTTTAGCTAAATTTCTCCATGTTTGGATAAACATTCTTATTTCTTCTTTATTATCAAGTGGCTGATATATAATAAAAATAAGTTTATTGTTAAATTTAAAATATCGTTTATCCTTAAAGGCCTCTAACATTGTCTCGAAGTGTAATATATAGTCTTTTTCCCCTAGATATTCTTGTTTAATCAATAATTGATCTTTTCCTTTTCCACCCCAAGATTTTTTATACCATGAATGATTTGCCCATCCTAAACAAAATGATATTTGGGGTTCTTTAGAAGCTATAACTTGATCAAAGGGATAATTTAGTAAACGCTTACCATTACCAAACCAATAATGCCAGTAACAGAAGCAGTCAATTCCATAATGCAATGCTAGTTGAGCTTGTTCTTTTCTTGTTTCTGCTAATCTTAGATCATAGTATCCTAAATCTAAGGGTATTTTAGGCTGTACGTGATTTTTAAATAGTGGCTTTGCCATATTGACGGTTCTCCAATCTGTAAATCCAGCTCCCCACCACTCATTATTTTCTTTAGTTGGATGAAATTGAGGCAGATAAAATGCTATAAACTTTGTCATATTATTTTTTTGTTATATAATTTGTTATTTTATGCAATGTAATGCTCAAGCATATAGTTAAGAAGATAAAAACTATATAATTTATAATATTAGTATCTTTATTGATTAGAAATAAAAGTTTACAATGTATCAAATATAGTTCAAAAGATATAATTCCTCCGTAATACAGAAATGGGGATTTTATGTAATATATGAAATTATTTGTTGCAATAATTACAGCCAATGCTAATGGTAATTTGATTAAGCATTGAATAGTGTTGTAAATAACTGTTATAGAGCTGTTTTCGTATTCTCGAATTATTGGAGTCTGTTTTATTGCTAAAGCTGAAATACCTATAAATAATAAACTTATTGTTATTTTTTGCTGATTTAAATAAATCCAACGACTTGTCAATTCTTTATATTGGGAAAATACTACGCCTAAGATAAAGCTGAATGCTTGTTCTCCTTCTATATTAGGAAAAAATAAAAGAATTATTGTTGAGCAAGTTGCCATAATAGAGATTCGATATTTGATAAAAAGAGACAATGATGATATATAAAATATTACATACCAGTATATTAAATATCGAATGAACCAATTTATGTCAATACATAAAAGATGATTTATGAAGCTATTTATATTGAATTGATCAAAATAGATAATAGCTGATATAAATTCTACTATCCAGCATGGTAAAATAACTCTCATAAATTTGTTTTTCCAAAAAGAAGATAGTTTTTTCTTTTTGAATGATTCATTTAGTCCATAACCTGATATAAAGAGGAATATTGCAACTCCAATGCCACCTAAAGGGGTAAAAATAGATGTTTCTATTTTAGTTCCAATGTGTTGTATAATTACGAAGATTATGGCTATGCACCTTAAATAAGTGGTATAATCTATAGATAAATTCTATTGTGTTTTACGCATATTGTTGTATTTAATTACGAATATACAAATATTTTTGTATATTATTAATAATTGAGAAGTTTAGAGCTTTTTTTAGATGTTGATATTAATTTGTTTAAGAGAATATACATTGCAATCGCAAAAAGAACCTCTGTACAATATCCGCTTTTAGTTACTAAAGCGCCATGTTGCAGAAATAAACAATAAAAGCACATTATATATAAATGACCAATTTTTAGGAATGAACGTTTTTCTATAAAGCGTTTTATTAGTAGGGGGACTATTACTGCTAGTACAGTAACTCCTAAGTATGAGAAATCAAAATATAAATCTCCAATAAAAGTATCAAAACAAGGTAAGAAATACTTACCTAATTCATGTATTCTATAACTTGTATTTATTCCTAGATATTCTGCTATGGGTTGAAAGAATCTTATTCCTCCTAATGACTCATTTAAAGCTGCTACTTGGCTATTAAAAATAATTGGTGGCTGTCCCCAGTAACATATTAATGACGAAATAGAGTCATCCCCTTCTCCGAATCTCGCTTCGGTTACAAGCATGGAATAGAATAAAACTACTATAAGGATTATGCTGATAGTTAATAGCATCTTTTTCTTAACTTTATTTGAATAGTAATTTGAAAAGAAAGAATATCCTAAAGCAAGATTTATTATTAGTGATATAATCATTCCTCTTGATATAGTTCTCATTGCATCTCCGATTGCTGGGATAACGATAGCAATAGCTAGAAGAATGAAAAAAAATTTTGAATAATTTTCTCTTTCTTTTGCTAAAAGGAGGAAGAATATAATGGTAGCAACAATATTGAAATGTGAAGTTACAGAGAGGAAAATACGTTCGAAATTGTTATTATATGCATTGATTTGTTCTCCTAAATACATATTATTTCTAACTTCTGCTAAATCTTCATTCATGTATATATGAACATTAGTTCTATAATAAAAATATATAGATACGAATGCACATAATATGTAGATGTATGAAAAGATTTTTATTCTTTTTTTTGAATAATGGATAGGCTTACATGAGGTTATTTTATGATAGTTAAATGTTGGACTTAAAAATGCCACAGTTGTGATAAATAAAAATATATATGGAATTAAAGTAATATTCTGAAAATTATATTGATGAAAAAAATTATCATATTTCATCATATTATATGCTGGTATTCCTAATATGGCTATTAAGGTGTAAAATCCTATTAAAATAAATCCTGGTGTGATTTGTAATCCATATTTTTTTATATACCATAGTATTAGAATTACAAATAGTCCAGCGTAAAATAAAGTAAGTTCATTCATTGGAATCAATTTTTTTTATAATCCTTCCAGGTGAACCAGCTATAATACTATTACAAGGAAAGGATTTTGTAATTACGCTATTAGCTCCAATAATACAGTTTTTTCCTATAGAAACGCCTGATACTATCGTTACTTTATCTCCAATCCATGTATTTTCACCTATGAAAACAGGACCTTTTGTTGATAACTCTCTTTTTATTGGTAAGATGTTGCATTCGGAGATATTTCCATGTCCATGGGCATTATCTGTTATCGTGACTTTTTTACCAATTAAGCAACCATCTGAAATGGTTATTGAATCAATTGATGTGATATGAACATCATCTCCAATACATACATTGTTTCCGATAGAAATATTAGGTGTGTAGCTTTTTTCTTTAGCATTATCCCATGCTGTAAGTATGGCTCTTTTCCCTATGTATGAATTATTCCCAATGTGGATATATTGGCCGCCTTTAAGTAATATTGGACCTGCGATTATAGTATTTATTCCATAAAACTTAAATTGTTTGGAATAGTAACCTGAGTATATATATTTTTGGGTAGAGCCAATATAATATAATAATTTAATAATGTATTTTATTGCTAAGACTTTTCCAAAGAGGAAAAAAATTTTTTTTATATCCATATCATTTTTCTTGTTTTTTTAAGCAGAAATGTGAATATAATGTTTCTTTTAGATTTGATAAATAATGTAGATTAAAGAAAGTAATTAACAATAATCCTTGCAGCAGTGGATAATATATACGTGATTGACTGAAAGGTTTAATAAGATAAAATACTATTTTGATTTTGCTGTATATAATATTGCCATATATCTTTTTTATATGATTTAGAAATAGTTTTTCTAATTCATGCTTTTGTGCCTTAACGATTTGAAAATAATAATCAATATGAAAATATAAGAATGCTTTTTTATATTCTTGATAATTATCTATTTTTCTTAAATTATTTAAAACTTTAGAGAATAAATATATGGTGGATTTACATTTCTCATCAGTTACTTTTTTACTACATATGCTTGTCTCTGAATATTTAATTCTATAGAAGTAATCAGCATAGATAGTTTGATAAAAAGAATAATGTAATTTTTTGAAGATACATTGAAGAAGAAAATCGAAATCCTGATAGAGTAAAACATTATCATCCCATTGTATATCTTTTATAGAATCTTTTTTATAAATATTAGTCCATACTGTGAATTGATATTTACATTCTAGGAATGACTTTAAAATATTTTCTTGTGTTGGTACTCCGAATTTACAATTGTTTAAAGTGTCTTTTATTTTGTTTGTAAATGTAGCTGCTGGAAATATGCAATAATCCACATTAGTTTCTTGTATATAAGCTATTCGTTGTTCAAGGCAATTTTCGCTAATTAGGTCATCTGAATCAAAAAAACATATATACTCTCCTTTACTAATATCTTTTCCATAATTTCTACAACTTTGTGCACCTTTTTTTAAATAGCTAGGACGCACATAATATTGTATTCTTTTATCAAATGAATATTTTTTTATCATAGATGATGTTTCATCTGTTGAATCATCATCTATGATAATAAGCTCCCAATTTTTGTATGTTTGTTTTATGATACAAAGAATAAGTTCTTCTAGATAATTGCAACAATTATAAGTGGGTACTATAATTGATATAAGCTTTTGACAGGCTAAGCTTTCTTTCATATTATATTAATTGGTATTGGATAAAGCAAATTAAAGATTAAGAGTTAAAATATTCTATTCGTAACGATTTAATATTTTCCCTTATACATATCTTCATAATATTTCTGATAATCTCCGCTAGTCACATTGTCCATCCATTCCTGATTATCCAGATACCAGCGTACGGTTTTTTCAATACCTTCTTCAAATTGCAGGCTTGGTTCCCAACCCAGTTCCTTCTGTAGTTTGGTAGAGTCGATAGCATAACGCATGTCGTGTCCCAGACGGTCGGTTACGTATGTGATCAAATCCATATCTTCGCCTTCCTTTCTGCCCAACAGACGGTCTACTGTATTGATAACTACCTTGATGATATCGATGTTCTTCCATTCATTAAAACCACCGATATTATACGTTTCTGCAATCTTTCCGTTATGGAAAATTACGTCGATGGCACGTGCGTGATCTACTACATACAGCCAGTCGCGTACATTCTCACCCTTGCCGTATACTGGCAATGGCTTGCGGTGACGGATATTATTAATAAACAGTGGAATCAGCTTTTCCGGGAACTGATACGGACCGTAGTTGTTCGAGCAGTTTGTAACAATGGTCGGCATGCCGTATGTATCGTGGAAAGCACGTACAAAGTGGTCGCTGCTGGCTTTCGAAGCCGAATATGGACTGTGCGGATTATACTTCGTATCTTCATAGAAGAATTCCGTACCATAAGCCAGATGATGTTCAGACGAAGAAGCCGTTGTAGTGAACGGAGGCTTCACACCTTCGGGGTGCGTCATTTCCAGTGCACCGTAAACCTCATCGGTAGAGATATGGTAGAAGCGTTTGCCTTCATATTTTTCAGGCAGGCTTTCCCAGTACACCTTTGCAGCCTGAAGCAGACTCAGTGTGCCCATTACGTTGGTACGTGCAAAGGTAAACGGATCTTTGATACTGCGGTCTACATGACTTTCGGCTGCCAGATGAATAATACCGTCTACGTGATACTGCTGCATCAGCTCCAGCATCTTTTCATAGTCGCAGATGTCAGCCTTTACAAACGTATAGTTCGGTTTGTCCTCTATATCTTTCAGGTTGGCCAGATTTCCTGCATAAGTCAGCTTATCCAGATTGATGATGTGATATTCCGGATATTTGTTTACAAACAGACGTACTACGTGACTGCCGATGAAGCCCGCTCCACCGGTTACTATGATATTGCGTTTAAAATTTTCCATGATTGTTTCTTGTTTGTGATGATTTATTTAAGCACTCCCATGTTTGTCATACATACTTTCAGTGAGTCGGTCCAGTAAGGAATCTTCAGTCCGAAAGCCTGCTTTATCTTAGTCTTGTCCAGTACCGAGTAAGCCGGTCGCGTAACCGGGCTGGGGAACTCGTTGCTGTGGCAGGGTTGTATGTCGCATGCGGTGTTTCCGGCCAGTTCGGCTATCACTTTGGTAAAGTCGTACCACGAACATACCCCTTCATTGCTGAAGTGATAAATACCCGTCTTGCTGTATCCGTTTTTCGGCTCTTCGGCTGCATAGTCATTCAGAACCGCTTCGATGGCAACAGCCAGATCGAGCGCATAAGTCGGTGTACCTGCCTGGTCGAATACCACATTCAGTGCCGGTTTCGAAGCCGTCAGGTTCAGCATGGTTTTCACGAAGTTCTTTCCGTATTCCGAATACAGCCACGCTGTACGTATAATCACATAGTCACACCCTGTAGCTTCAATATATTGTTCCCCTTCCAGTTTTGTTTCGCCATACACACCTGTAGGCGTACCCTTCTGGTCTTCACGGCAAGGTGTATTATACGGATCACCTCCGAAAACATAGTCGGTAGAAATCTGAATAAGTAAGCCACCTGCTTTCTTCATGGCTTCTGCCAGAATTTTAGGAGCAGCGGCATTCAGCTTGCGGCAGAGTGCCGCATCACTTTCAGCCTTGTCTACATTGGTATAAGCCGCACAGTTCACTATACAACTGATATGCTGTTCCTGTACCATTTTTTCTACGGCTTCCGCGTCGGTAATATCCAGCAGAGTTGTTTCTACTCCTTCAGCTTCCACTACGTCGGTAAACAGGAAATTATACGAAGTCTGTTTGCTGATGATGCGCATTTCGTTGCCCAGCTGGCCGTTTGCGCCTGTCACTAAAATATTCATTTTCAATGAAGAATTTTGAATGCAAAATTATATATTTCCCTATCAGAAAGGACCAAACTCAAAAGGAGAATCAAAATCTTTCAGCAATGAGTGCTTGGTATCCTTTTCACTCAGAATAGCATGTTCGGTAGGAATACGCCAATCAATGCCCAAAGAACTGTCCAGAATGCTGATACCACCGTCAGCTTCTGGATGATAGAAATTATCACATTTATACTGGAAGACAGCCGTTTCACTCAAGACTGCAAAACCATGAGCAAACCCTTGCGGAATGAAGAACTGGCGATGATTATCTTCTGTCAGCTCCACAGCGACATGCTGTCCGTAAGTAGGACTACCTTTGCGGATATCAACAGCCACATCCAGTACCGCTCCCTTCACGCAACGCACCAGTTTGCTTTGTGTGAATGGTGGACGTTGGAAATGAAGGCCTCTCATTACCCCGTAGGACGACATACTTTCATTATCCTGAACGAATGTGATTTTTGCTACTTTTTCTTCAAATTCACGTTGTGAAAACGATTCGAAGAAATAACCTCTTGAATCCTTAAAAAGGCGTGGCTCGATGATAACCACACCTTCTATAGCTGTTTTAATTACTTCCATATTAATAGTCCAGATTACTTTTACCTGTATGTTCTACTTCATCTATCACTTGCAGCAGATATTTTCCGTACTGGTTTTTCAGCATAGGCTGTGCCAGTTCTCTCAGTTTATCAGCTGTAATCCATCCCTGACGGAAAGCAATGCCTTCCAGACAGGCAATCTTCAGTCCCTGACGCTTTTCAATCACTTCGATGAAGGTAGAAGCCTCACTCAGTGAGTCGTGCGTACCTGTATCGAGCCATGCAAATCCGCGTCCCAGTGTCTGTACTTTCAGTTCCTTGTCAGCTAAGAACTCCTGGTTTACAGTCGTGATTTCCAGCTCTCCACGTGCAGACGGTTTGATGTTCTTGGCTACTTTCACCACCTTGTTCGGGTAGAAATAAAGACCTACTACCGCATAGTTCGATTTCGGCTGAGCCGGTTTCTCTTCAATTGAAAGGCAGTTTCCTTCCTTGTCGAACTCAGCTACACCGTAGCGTTCCGGATCACTTACCCAGTAACCGAATACTGTTGCTTTCTTTTCTTCTTCTGCTGTGCGCACTGCTTCTTTCAGCAATCCGGTGAGACCTGCGCCGTGGAAAATATTGTCACCCAGTACCAGACAAGCACTATCGTTGCCTATAAATTTCTCTCCGATAATAAATGCCTGAGCCAGTCCGTCCGGTGATGGTTGTTCTGCATACTCAAAGCGCACTCCAAAATCGCTTCCGTCACCCAGCAAGCGCTTGAATCCCGGCAAGTCGAATGGAGTAGAGATAATCAGAATTTCACGGATGCCCGCAAGCATCAGTACCGAGATCGGGTAATAGATCATCGGTTTGTCGAACACGGGGAGAAGCTGCTTGCTTACTCCTTTTGTAATGGGGTAGAGGCGAGTACCACTACCACCGGCTAAGACTATGCCTTTCATATTGGTAGTATTTGTTCGTTTATTAGTCTCTACGGAAAATGTCACGCGTATATACCTTATCTTTCACGTCATCCAGACACGCATCATAGCGGTTGGCGATGATAGCTTGTGATTCTTTCTTAAATTTTTCCATATTGTTCACAACCTTTGAACCGAAGAATGTACTTCCGTCTTCCAGTGTAGGTTCGTAAATGATAATCTGTGCACCTTTCGCTTTGATACGTTTCATTACACCCTGAATGGAACTTTGGCGGAAATTATCACTGTTCGATTTCATGGTAAGGCGATATACACCGATGACACATTCTTTTTCTTCTGTCGGATTATAGTCTCCGCGGTTGTAATAATCGTAATAACCTGCTTTTTTCAATACTTGGTCTGCAATGAAATCCTTGCGTGTACGGTTACTTTCTACAATCGCTTGAATCAGATTTTCCGGTACATCCTGATAGTTTGCCAGTAACTGTTTGGTATCTTTTGGCAGACAGTATCCGCCGTAACCGAACGACGGATTATTGTAGTGTGTACCGATACGTGGGTCCAGACAGATACCCTGAATGATGGCTTGCGTATCCAGTCCTTTTACTTCCGCATATGTATCCAGTTCGTTGAAGTAAGAAACACGCAGGGCAAGATAGGTATTGGCAAACAGTTTCACAGCTTCTGCCTCTTTCAATCCCATAAACAGTGTATCAATGTTTTCTTTGATTGCACCTTCTTGTAGTAATGCTGCAAATTCACGAGCTTTGGCTTCCAGATGCTCATCTGCAATAGCTTTGATAGCTTCGTTTTCTTCATCCTGTCCGTCAATGAATTTAGGGTATCCTACAATAATACGGCTGGGGTAGAGGTTGTCGTATAGCGCCTTGCTTTCACGCAGGAACTCCGGTGAGAACAGCAGGTTGAACTTCTTGCCCGACAGAGCTGGAGTATTCTTGAACTTCTCTGCATATTTTACATATAAGCTTCGGCAGTAACCTACAGGAATGGTACTCTTGATAACCATTACCGCATCCGGATTTACTTCCAGTACCAAGTCGATAACTTCTTCTACATGCGAAGTATCGAAATAGTTCTTTACTGGGTCGTAGTTTGTCGGAGCTGCAATTACCACAAAGTCCGCATTCTTATAAGCTGATTCACCGTCCAGCGTAGCTGTCAGGGTCAGTTCCTTTTCTGCCAGATATTTTTCGATGTACTCATCCTGTATTGGGCTGATACGATTGTTAATTTTCTCTACCTTTTCAGGTATAACATCTACAGCTGTCACTTTATGGTGCTGTGCCAATAGGGTAGCAATAGACAGACCGACGTAGCCAGTTCCGGCTACAGCGATGTTCAAATTTTTAAAGTTATTCATAAATTTCTTTATTTGGTTCTGTAATTTTTATGTTAAAATTAGAGATGAAATTTATATGTAAGCTATAATTATTATTTCAGGTCTTGTTGAACTTTATATCTTAAGTATAGAATGAAGTATAATATTTAATGTTTAATATTAGTTTTAGTTTTTATTCTATTAATAATTATACTCCTTTCATTTTTTGATAACCCAAAAATATAAATACTAATTATGGTTATTATAAATGAGATGATTGAAGTGATGATGAAATTTAATATATTATTATTATCAAAGTATTTATGTATAAAGGTAGCTAACGTAAGGCATATTGTACCTATTGCTATATTTTTTAATATGATATTAAATGTAAAGTATTTGATACTATATAAAGGTACTAGTTGCTTAAGCAATATTAATCTAGCAAATAATCCAATACTCGTTACCGTGATAGTTGGAAACATGGCTATATATGGTTTATATCCCATTTTTAGAATAATATATGTTAATGGTAATTCGCATAACATTATGATACATATTGTGATTTGAAATTTTTTTATCCTTCCAGTTGCTTGCATGGCTGTAACTAAAGGAAGAGCCATAGAATTTATTAAAGCCGCAACAAGTGCTAAGAATAAAAATTCGCTAGCATAAGGTGGTATAGACCCTAACCATAATGATAATAGGTAATCCAAATTGACCATGACCGGAATGGATATTATAGAAAGTAAGTAGAATGAGTATTTACATCCAGCATATACTAACAGTATTGATTCTTTTATATTTCCAGCTGCATATTGTTTAGTTATTTGAGGATTTAATGCCATAATAAAGTTATTCGAAAAATTACTAATTATTCCATTTACTTGTAATGCAACTCCTCTTGCTGCATTTATGGCTGTTCCACAAAATAGGTTTAAAATAATATTAGCAGCTTGATCTTTAAAAGAAAATCCCAAATTGCCAATTAGACTCCATCCTGCAAAGAAAAACATTTCTTTGAATAGTGCTTTTTTAAATTTAAATTGATATGTACATTCTTCAAAATTCTTTTTACAATAAATACTATAAATAATTCGTATGATTAATGAAACAATGAGTACTAGAATAGCGTATGTAATTAACTTGTCTGTAGATAATATCAGTAGTAGATAAACAATTATTAGTTTCAACCCAACTTCCACGATGCTAATGTAGGCAAATGCTTTCATGTGTTCATGAGCCACAATGCAGGCATTATAGGGTACACTGATAACAGTAATCATGAAGGTTAAAATAGAGCATTGATATACCCAGTTTGCTGCAGTCATTCTATTAGCTGCAATGTTCATATGAGTATTTAGAAACCATAACCCTATAGTTTCTGCAATAATAAAAATGATACCAGCTATTATCAGATGTATAGTAACTGAAGTACTGAATATTTCTTTTAATCTCAGATGATTTTGTGTCCCAAGTTCAAAAGATATGAATCTTTGTGAAGCTGAGGTCATGGCTGAGTTTAAAAATGCTAACATTGCTACTATACCACCTACAACATTATATATACCATAGTCGTTTATTCCTAATGTTTGGAGTACTACACGGCTGGTATATAATCCTACAATAATGGTAAATACCATTCTTACATATAGTAGTAAGGTATTTTTGGCTATTCGTTTATTATTTTCTGTTGTATTACTCATTCGAATTCTGTATTGTCGCCACAAGGAAGTATACTTTTTTTAGAATCATTTATATAGTGTACTTTCCTTGTGGTAGTAAGGTTACTATTTACCTTACTTATTTTTCTCTTGCTGCTTTTTCTGTTCGGCTTCATAACCGTAGCCATACCCATATCCGTAGCCATAGCCCTTACCGTAACCGTACTTGGCACCATAACCGTAGCCGTAGCTGTTCTTACGCTTGCTCATGTCGATGTCGTTGATAACGGTTGCCAGTTTCGGGAACTTATGCTCGTCGCGCAACACATTGATATAGCGGTAGCCGGCTTTCGGGGTTACGTCGGCACGGCATACATATACACAGATGTCTGCCACACGGCCGATGATGGCGGTATCGGTCACCATACTGATGGGAGCGGTATCGAGAATCACGTAATCGTAACGTTCTTTCAGCTGGTTGATGGCATCTTCCAGTACGGTGCGTGCTACCAGCTCGGTCGGGTTGGGAGGTACCGGTCCGCCCGGCAGGATGTCCAGATTCGGGCTGATGTCCGAGCGCTGGATCATGTCGGTCAGCTTCACATGGTCGGGGTCGCTCAGGTAGTTGGTGATACCTTCGGCACGGTGGCTCAGATTGAACACCTTGTTCAGACCGGGCTTGCGGATATCCATACCTACTACGATGACTTTCTTGCCCAGGTAGGCGAGACTCACGGCGGTGTTTCCGGCTACAAACGATTTTCCTTCACCTGGCTGGGTAGAAGAGAAAAGGATAACCTTGTCGGTCTTGCCCAGCATGAAGAGCAGGTTGGTACGCAGGCTGCGGAAGGTTTCTTCCATCACGTCGTTCTTGTTTTCGCGTACCACGATGGCACCGTGCTCCGGCTTTTTGCTTCGTGGCAGTTCGCCCAGAATAGGTACGGTAGTGAGTTTCTCTACGTCGTCGCGGTTTTCTATCTTGTACTTCAGCAGGTCGCGCAGGTAGACAAAGCCTATGGGAAGAGCCAGACCTATAATTAGGGCGGTAAGAGCAATTATTTGTTTTTTAGGAGAAATTGGGGCCTTGTCTGGCAAGGCTTCCTCGATGATGCGTCCGTTGGTAGCAGTGGCAGCCAGGGTAATGGTATTTTCCTCACGTTTCTGCAGCAGCATGATGTAGAGCTGTGCCTTGATTTCCTGCTGGCGGGAGATACTTAAGAATTCTTTTTCCTGCTGCGGGGCGCTGCTGATGCGGCCTTCGAACTTGCGTGCCTGACGGTCGATGTCGCTGCGGGTAATCTGGAGTCCTTTCAGTACGCTGGCTACCGTGGTCTGTACATTCCGGCGCATGGCCTCGATGCCGGTGTTCATGTTTACTACGGCAGGGTTGTTCTCACTCGAGGTACGGAGCAGTCGCTTGCGCTCGATGAGCATGGTGTTATACTGGTCGATGACCGAACTCAGGTTCTGGTCCTGCAAGCCTACATTGGCAGGAATGACTTCCTGTTCGTTGGCAGGATTGTTGATATAGTCGCGCAGGAATTCTACCAGGCGTATCTGGGTCTGGTTTTCGATGCGCAGCTGTTCGTATTTGGAGTTTTCCTGCAGGGCCAGCTGGGCGTCGCTGGTCAGGTCGGTCAGTCCCGATTTCTGCTTGAAGTCAGCCAGCTGGGTTTCGGTACTGCCCAGTTCCTGATTGATGATGCCGATACGGTCTTCGATGAAGTCTGCCGTCTTCTGTGCCACCTCGTTCTTTTCGTCGTTGGCGTCCTGATTGTAGAAGGCTACCAGGCAGTTGATAAAGTCGGCGGCACGCTGCTTGTCGGTATTCTGTAAGGCTATCTGGGCGATGGTGGTAGTTTTGGAAGTGGCTGATACGCTCAAATAGGTTCCATAGCTTTTGGCTACGGCAGTAGGAGCACCCACATAAGCTGCCAGGCGGATATTGCCGCTTTCCTTAGCCTTCCATTCGTTCAGGATGGAGTCGTTTGCCGTAAAGCTGAACACACCTGCCGGGGTAGGGAATACGGCTGGGAGTTTGTCGAAGGTCTTTTCTGTTTCCTGTTCTTCCTCATCGAGGGTATAGCGTACCTTGACATACAGTTTGCCTTCGGGGCTGTAGCTCAGCTTCAGCCGTGCGCCTGCCTCCAGCTTTTCAGCCTCTTCGGGCGACATGAATACGTTGATAGGAGAGCTCTGGTACAACGGAATGTCGTAGCCCAGCATGCGGTCCTGCGAAACAGAGGTATAAAGTCCCAGCTGGGTGATTACCTTGCGGATCAGGGTGCGGCTTTTCAGGATTTCCACCTCATTGTCGAAGTTGTTGCTCATGGATAGTCCACCCAGGCTCTGCATGGCCTCGAGTGCTCCGGATGCTGCTCCCATGCCGCGCTTACTGGAGTCGTCTTCCTTGATAAGTACGGCGGAAGTTACGTTATACACCGGTGCCTGATAGCGCAGGTACACAAAGGCGAGGATGAGGCAGACGATGACGCTTGCCACAAACCAGGGCCAGTAGGCAAGGTATTTGAAGAAGATGGCATAGAAGTTGATGCTCTCTTCGTGCTGCTGTTCGTTGTTCGGGTTCTGTTCTTCTATCATAATGTTTGCTGTATATTCTTTGAATTTTTTAAGGAAAATGTTTATCGCAGGATGTTGACGAGCAGGCTGGCAATGGATACCAGAATGGAAGTGGCCGAGATGACGGTAGTGGTTGTGTTACCGATGTCGGAGTTCTTCGCCTTGGTCTTGTTAGGAGTGACGTACAGAATGTCGTTCTGCTGCAGGTAGAAGTAGGGCGACAGGATAAGGTCGCTCTTGGTCAGGTCGAGCAGCATGATTTCGCGCTTGCCGGTAGCATCCTCACGGATCAGCTTCACATTGTCGCGTACACCGTATACGGTCATGTCGCCTGCCATGGCGAGGGCTTCGAGCACGTTTACCTTTTCGTTGCTCACGGTGAAGGTTCCCGGACGGTTTACTTCGCCCAGTACGGAAATCTTGTAGTTGGCCATGCGTACGGTCACGATAGGTGCTTCCTTAAGGTAGGGTTTCAGGCCTTCGCGTATCAGGTCTTCCGCCTGGTTTTTGGTAAGTCCGCCCACCTTGAGGCGTCCCAGTACGGGAAAGTCTATCTCGCCGTCGTTGTTTACCAGATACTGCTGCAGCGTAGGCTGCGTGGTGGTATTGATATTGGTCATTGCCGCGTTCAGCGGAGTCTGTACGGTCAGGTTGAAAGGAGCTGCTGCCTGCGGGTCGGTAGTATTTACCGTGATGCTGAGCAGGTCTTTAGGCATGATCTTGGCATCGTAGAGCGGAATTTCCTTTCCGTACTGGTTTACGGCTTCCGGATCTTGCAGGTAAGGAACGTTTTTGTAGGAGGTACATCCCGACAGCCCTGCCAGAAGTACCAGTATCAGTGTGAATGCTTTGAATTTCATAAGATAAATGTATGTTTGCAGATTTTTTATTCGGTTATTTTCCCATCAGCCGGGCAAAAAAGCCTTTCGGCTTTTCGGGTTCGTACTCCTGTTCGTACTTGCGCATCAGGTCTTCATAAGAAAGCTTCTGGTGTACCATTTCGTAAATGGTTCCCCAGTCCGGCAGTCCGCCCAGGTTGCGGTCGTCGATGAAGAGGTCTGCTTTCAGTTTGCGCGAGTAGTGATTGTTCTGCCCTTTTTCTTCTTCGGGGTAATCGCGGTTGATGGCATAAAAATCCAGTCCGCGTTCATGGCAGAACTGTACAGCCTCGTCCAGCAGGCGTCCTTCGCGTACACTCCATAGTATCAGTTTATGGCGTTCGGCCTGCAGTTTTTTTAATGTCTCGATGGCAAAAGGAATTTCCTTCCCGATGGAAGGATACTTGTGCTCGACGATGGTTCCGTCGAAATCTACGGCAATAATCATTTTGTCAATTAATAATGGATGTTACTATGTTATGTGAATGCCACAGTCAGGCACTTCATGCCAGAATCTGAGAAAAGTTGCTTATAGTATTGGCGGGCATATCGTTGCTTTTCTGTGGCATTTTTCCTTCATTCTGTATCTTCGATGGTTTCGCACCAGGTGTAGCTCACTTTGAGCAGGGCGGTACTTTGGGGCATTTCGATGGCGATGTAGTGGCGGCCTCCGTAACGGAGGAACTTGCCGGTCACACCGTAGAGCGGACCGCGGCGTACTACCCGGACGGGGACGCTGCGCTTGCCGCGAAGCTTTTCGGAATCGATGAACCGCGTGCCCTGGATGTCGGGGTTGGTGGCATGCATGAAGTTCTGCATGTCGCGTTCGCTCACCGTGCAGTAGTCATTGCCGTTGCGCTCCTTCTTCAGGAAATAGACGGGCAGCGGGGCTTCGGAGGCGAACTGCCGGCACCAGTTGGCGTCATAAGGACAGTGGATGAAAATCAGGTTATGGATGGCCGGTACCAGTACATGGCTGCATTCACCCTCGCGCCCGGTGTCGCGGAGCTCGTAGGTCATGGGGATGTAATGCTCGATGCCCTGCTCTTTGAGATAGGCGGCTACTGTAAGTTCTTTGTTGTACACCGTCTGCAGGGGCAGCCATACCTGTTCTTTTTCCATGTCTGTGGATGTTTGTCCTTCTGTTTTTTTTGTTCCCTTTTTTCTTGATTGAATGTTTGTTGAGGTACGGATGCACCTCTCTCTCCTTCCTAGCGTCTAAAAAACACTATGAATCAGTTTGTTATCTCCGGATATGGAAGATGACGCACATCGTGCTTCTGTCTAGGAGTATACTCCCACAGCCGCATAGGAAGTCGTTCTTCGGCGCAAAGATAACAAATTTATATGCAGAAAGGTTTATTTTAACCTTTTTTTTAGATATGATTGTTCAATTTTTTTATTTTTACACAAGGACTGCCGTCTTTTTCCAAATGTGGACGCAAACGGGCTGGCTTGTCAATTTATCCGTTTTTTTGGATATTCGTACGAAAAGCCGGAGCTTTTGTACGAATATCCGGGTAAACTTCCTGATGTTTACTTCAACTTTTCAGCTTTTTTCCCGTAGGGCTGCCTTTTCGGGAGTCCGTGCCCACGGAAAGCTGCTTCAGAATCCTGAACTCGTTTTCTCCAGGCTCCTCGTCGGGATCGGCCTCGCGTACTATCAGGTTCGTCTTGTGCATGATGCAGCTCTCTATGATCAGCCTCAGGGTAGTTACGTCGAAATCTATCTCGCACACCTGTTCGGCTGCCTTGAAGAAGGTGGCCAGCGTCTTGAAACGGAAGTTGCGGACGGTGTCGAAACACGTATGCGTGCCGATGCCCGTGATGCGCTGGATTTCCGACTTCGATACGTGCGACAGGGCGCACAGTGTATCGATGAACTTTCTTAATTCTTTGAGCCACTCGTCTGTCTGTTGCTTCGTAGGCTCGCACGAAGCGTATAATTTTTCGAAATATTTCATTAGTCTTGTCTCTCGGGGTTTATCTCTGCCGTATAAGGCAGTAATTAATACTCTGCCAATCGGTATTTTTACCGATGAAAGACAAGAACGGAAGTTTACCTGTCAGGTTCTGTTGATGACACAAAGATAACGGAAAAATCGTGGCTGAACGTTTTTCTTTGCGAGAAAAACTTCCCTTGCTTTTACTCTTTCTTTATAATATATAATAGGAAAGGGTGGCAACACTGGTGGTGCTCTTGTGGTCCGCCTGACATTGTAATAACTTGTAACTCTGAGGGTTTGCTATGCTACACTTTGGTGACGGTGGTGGCCCGCCCTTTCGGGTTGCGTAAAAAAATGAAGAATTATGGAGGTGATAACAACTATGAAAAATCCTGGCAATCTGGGCTTTCTGGTACTTTCGAGGCGACTGCTTACCCAGATGTTTGCCGAAATGTACGGAAAGTGGCATTCCGACTCGCAGGCGTATGTGTATCTGCTCATGGCGGCGTGCTTTACCGATCAGGGTGATACCCCTGGATGCCTGAAACGGGGCGAGCTGTTTTTCTCAGGAAGGGAGCTGAGTCTGCGCTTCGCCTGGAGCCGGAGGCATGTGAACCACTTTATCGGAGAGCTGGAGCAGAACGGTGTGGTGGAGGTGATGAAGGTGCAGAACTGTTCGAAGCTGCGTCTGCTGCACTACGATACGCTGTGTCGCATGCGGGTGAAAAACGGTGCGGACGGAAGGCGCAGGAGCGCGGGCGACGAGATGTTCGAGGTGTTCTGGGAACAGTATCACGACATGACGCAGCAGCCTGCCCTCGACATCGAGGCGGCACGCAAGGCGTGGGGGAAACTGACGCTGGTCGAGCGCGAGGAGGCGGTGGGAAACATCGAGATGTATCTCTGCATGCTGCCGTCTATCGACCGGGCTCGTACGGCACTGAAGTATTTGCAGATGAAGAGTTTTGTACTCAATTGATTAGATTTTTATCTGTGTTGTCTGATGAAACTTTTTTTAATTGTCAATCATTGCTGTCTGATAAAATTTTTCAAACCCTCAATAACTTGTTGATATATAAGACTTAAGCAATAATTTTAACAGGAGGGATTATCCGTAAAGGCAATCGGATTTTCAGTATTGTGAAAAGCTGTATCGGACAGCAGTCATCTTTTTAGGATTATGGGGATGGTTTATGCGGAAGAAATAGAAGGGGCGGTACTGGGGGCGTGCCTGCTGGAGCGTTCGGCTCAGGCGGTGGTGCTGAAAAGTCTGCGTGCCGAGATGTTTTACCTGACGGCGCACCGGGTGGTGTTCGAGGCGATAAACGCGCTGTATGCCCGGGGGGCGGCGGTGGATATGCTGACGGTGACTGAGGAGCTGCGTGCTCTGGGACGGCTGGACGATGCGGGCGGTCCGTTTGCCGTGGCGAAACTGGCGGCGGGGGTGGCTACGTCGGCTCACCTGGAGTATCATTGCGGCATCCTGTTTCAGTATTACCTGCGGCGGAAGCTGGTGGAGGTGCTGACACGGGAGCTGGCGGCGGCAAACGATATGACGTGTGATGTGTATGATGTGCTGATTGATACGCAGCGGGAACTGGGGGCGCTGCTCGAGGATTCGCCGCTGGAGAATCACTTGCACCCCATGCCGGAGGTGATGGGTGATACGGTGGCGCTGGTGGACCGCCGGCAGGAGCTGGCTGTGAACGGGCTGACGGGTGTGCCTACGGGCTTGCAGCGGCTGAACGAGATGACAGGGGGATGGCAGCCGGGCAACCTGATTTTTACGGCGGCGCGTCCGGCCGACGGAAAGACGGCACTCGACTTGTTCTTTGCGCGTCAGGCGGCGATGGCGGGTGTGCCGGTGGTGTTCTTCACGCTGGAGATGACGGCTTCGGAACTGGGCGAGCGTATGGTACTGGCGGAGAGTTCGGCCGATCCGCTGCGTATCCGTCAGGGCAGGCTCTCGCCGGAGGAGGTGGAGGATGTGCGCCGTACGGCGGAACGGATGAGCGCGCTGCCGGTGCATGTCGACGATACGCCGTACATCAACGTCGACCAGTTGTGTGTCATCGCCAAGTCGCTGCGGGCAAAGGGGCTGCTGGGCTTGCTCATCGTCGACTATCTGCAACTGCTTGCCACGGTGAATCCGGGGCGTACGCGTGAACAGGAGGTGGCGGAGTGCAGCCGCAAGCTGAAGGGGCTGGCGCGCTCGCTGGGTTGTCCGGTCATCGTGTCGAGCCAGCTCAACCGTCAGGCGGAAGACCGGGCGGGGAGTCCGGAGCTGCGTCACCTGCGTGAGAGCGGGGCCATCGAGCAGGATGCCGACCTGGTGATTCTGCTGCACCGTCCGGAGCGTTATCATATTCGGGTGGATTCCGATACGGGGTGGTCTACGCGGGGCATGGGCATCGCTACGGTAGCCAAGCACCGCAACGGGGCGACGGGAAAGGTATATTACGGGTATAATCCCAGCATGACGAAAATCGGCGAGTTCGCGGGTACGCCTGTGACTGCGCCGGCAAACAATTTAAAGCGTAAGGAGGATGAAAGAAAGAGCAGTGACTTATTCGGTGGTTCCGCGGGTTGATCCGCGTGATATCTCGGCAGAGATGACGTATTATGCCCGTGCACAGGCGCGGGGAGAGGTGACGCTGGGCGACATGGCGCGCCGTATTCAGCGGCGGTGTACGGTGACACGTGCCGATACGCTGGCGGTGCTTGTGGCGCTGGAAGAGGAGGTCTGCCGCGGGCTGTGCAACGGCGAGATTGTCCGTCTGGGTGAGCTGGGTTCGCTTCAGGTGGGAGTGAAAAGCGAGGGAGTGCGGCTGGAGGCTGACTTCCACGAATCGATGATAAACAAGATATGGGTGCGTTTCCGTCCGGGCATGGTGCTGAAGGGGATGCTGGACGGGGCGGCTTTCGAACGGGTATCGCCGCGCAAGGAAGCCGGACGTGCCGGAAAGGGGATGCGGTATGAAAGAGAATGAACATGGCGACGGGGAATTCCGTCTGCGTATCTACGGCAAGTCGGAGCTGGCTTGTCTGTATTTTCCCGACCGTTCGCCGGAAACGGCACGGCGCAATCTGTACCGGTGGATGTACCGCTGTCCGTCCATCCGCGAGGGGCTGGCGGCACTGGGCCACGACAAGCACCGCAAGTTTTTCCTCAAGCCGGAGGTGGAGGTGATCGTGCGGGGACTGGGGGAGCCGTAAGATAAAGAGAGGCTGTTTTTTCGGAACGGGAACGGGGCTGGTGAAACAAAAAACATTATCTTTGCACGAAAATACAGGATTTTGTTTCAGTAATAATTAAATCAAGCAAGGAATAATGATTGACGGACTTATTGAATTGGAAAACGATCTGATAGCGGAAGAATGCGAAAAATATAAGTCGTCAAATCGGATTTCGGAACAAGATTTGAATACGGAAACAGTTGCTACATTGGCAGAAAATGTGCATTCCTTTCTGATAAACAGCCTTATATATACTTTTCTCTACCAAAAAAAACTTTTGGACTCGGTGGAAATCTCAGGCAGCTATGGATTTTTGCCTGATGGAGAATATTCTCTTTATACTCAGTTTCCGGCAGAAGTAATCCCTTCTTTATGTGAAGAACTGCATATCGTATTTCTGAATGCTGTGATAGAGCGGAAGAACGGTCTTGTTTACAGAAAAAAATCGAAGCATAATCTTATTGATAAGGGAGCGGTTTATACCAGATCTTATGTCGCTTATGAAATAGTGAAAAATACCTTGTCACGATGTGATGCAGGGGCTGACGTGTCTGTGCTTGATTTTGCTTGTGGTACAGGACGCTTTTATGATTGCATTGTCGATATATTGGATAAAGAATATGCTATACCACCGGAAAAAAGTATTTTGAATAATATTTTTGCTGTGGATATAGACCCTGTAGCTGTAGCGATTACTCGTATGAAGGCCTTGGCAAGGCTGAAAGAACCTTCTGTTTCGGACATAGAAAAAATATGTGGAAATATTATTCGGAGAAATGCACTGATACAGGAGAATATAATGTTTTCTGATGAATGTCCGTTGAAAAACTCTGATTTTGAGGGAAAGGTAAACGGAGGATTTGATGTGATTGTTTCAAATCCTCCTTATCTGGTTCTGAAACCGGACAAGAAGAAGATTTCGGGAAATAAAGCTGACCGGATTTTAATGTGGGTGTCCTGGTTCAGAACTTCGGGTGCTTATCATTATGCGCTGGAGGGAATGTTGAATCTGTATCAGCTCTCCATTGAAAAGATGATACGGATGCTTAAGCGGAATGGTTATTTGGGAGTAATATGCCCTTCTACATTATTTGCGGATTTGTCAACAACAAAATTGCGGAAATTTTTGTTGGAAAAGAACAAGGTCTGTGAAATAAAATACTTTAGAGAAAGCATTCCGCTGTTTGACAATGTAACGCAGTCGACTAATATATTTTACCTGCAGCGATACGGTATTACCGGCAGGATAAATGTGGAAGTGGACGGGAAATGTTTTGGAGTAGAAATCGGAAGTGTGCGGAAGATTTTCGGGGAAAATATGGAGATACCTCTGATGTCGGATAGGGGATGGGAGATTCTGGAGAAGCTGTCACAGGTACGGAAGCTGAAGGAATATCCTGAAATACGGAACAGAAGGGGGGAACTGGATCTCACTTTATATAAGCAGTTTATAACACAAGAGCAGACTCCCTACCGGTTGGTACGGGGAAATATGATTGCTGACAACGATATTGAGGATATCAATCACGAATATGTGAAGGGCGAGTTTCTTGGAACTCGTTCGGCTGAATTTCTGAAATGTGATTTTGGCAGAAGGAGGCTGGTCTGTCAGCAGGTTTCCAATATGGGAATATCGCGGAGGCTGAGGTTTGTGTATTGTGAGGAAAATGATATATTGGGAAATAGTTGCAATTATATATCGGCCGAAGAAATAGTCTTGAAGAAGATGTATATTTTGCTGAACAGCAGCTTGTTGAACTGGAGATTTAAGGTGACCAGCTCTAATAATCATATAAATAACTACGAAATAGACGATTTGCCGGTAGTTGATCTGAACAGAGTGGATGAAAACTTTACTTATTCTTCGCAGGAGGAACTGGACAGGTATGTAGGCGAACTGTATGGTTTGACACCGGAAGAGATAAACTGGATAGTACGATGAAATTATATAATCATGTTGTGTTTAAGATGGGGAAACATGAGGCGGAAATAGCCCCTCACATTCCTGAAGGTGGAAACTGGCAGGATATTCCTCTGAGCATATCGGATACTCGTCTGGATAAAATAAGGGAAACCGGAGGACGGACTACTTATTACGGCAGGTTGTGCTGGGACAAGCCAAGCTATACGATCGCCACTTATTTCAATCGGGTAGGGAACGGGTGCAATCTGCACCCTTCGCAATGTCGTGTGCTTTCCAACAGGGAGGCGGCAAGGCTTCAGTCGTTTCCCGACAGTTTTATCTTTCAGGGTTCTAATGCTTCACAGTACAAGCAGATAGGAAACGCTGTGCCTCCTTTGCTGGCCAGGTTCGTCGCTTCACTGATCATGCCTCATTTAAGAGGAATGAATTTTGTGGATTTGTTTGCCGGATGCGGAGGTATGTCGGAAGGATTCATTATGAGCGGATTCCAGCTGATAGCTGCAAATGAAATAGACAAGAGCATCATGGCTACCAACCGATATAATCACTCGCAGTATGCACCGGCTGAGAATTTTATTTTGGGAGATATTACCCAGGAGGAAACCAAGGCGCGCATTATGGAAGCTTGCGGAAATACACCGGTTAATGTGGTTGTTGGTGGTCCGCCCTGTCAGGGATTTTCGTATGCGGGCTGGAGAGATCCGAACGACAAGAGAAACCAGTTGTTCAAGGATTTTGTTGAAATGGTAAACCGGCTGAGGCCGGAATTTTTCGTTATGGAGAATGTGCCAGGTATTCTGACTATGCGTAAGGGGGATGCCATTAAAGAAATTATTGAGGCTTTTACTGAAATCGGTTATCATGTAAATGTACCCATCAAGTTGAATGCCGAGGAATTTGGTGTGCCGCAGCGTAGAAAGCGGGTTTTCATCATCGGTTCACTGGAAGAGATTTCCATACCTCAGCCGTCGCCTTTGTTTTACATGCCATCTGTCAAGACACCGAATATGTGGAACTTGCCCGTAGCCATTACGGTGAGAGATGCTATCGGTTCGCTGCCGGAACTGGAAAACGGGGGAGGAAGTCTGGAAATGGATTATGAGCCTGTGCAGGCATCGGCTTACGACAGGCTCATGTATGGAGAGTTGACTTTCGAAGAGTTTTATAATCTACTCTGACTCGGAAGTAATAATCTTGTCGCACAGAAGTGCGATGAGTTTCCTGACTTCCTGGTCGGCTTGTGTGAAATTTTTGTCTTTGATGCTCTGCATGACGGCAGCCGTTTCTTTGGGAAACTGGTCTGTGTAAAATGTTACTTTACGGTTTTTCTTCATGTCAAATTTTTCCAGACTTTCGAAAGCAATGCGCAGGTATCTTTCCTGATTTTTCCGCTTGTTTTCATTTTCGATAGGGCTTTCGTGTATCTTCAGTTTATCGAGTTCCAGCGGATTGAAATCCGAAAAACGGTAGTCGTACATGGAGTATTCAGGATGCAGATAAGTCTGGAGAAATTCTTCCCCTCCTTTTTTGTAAATAAGGGAGAACAGTTTCAATACGTTCTGGTGGCATTTCAACATGAGGGAACTGAGTTTCCGGGCATCTTCATCGGAAGTGATAGTATTTTTGTACTTGTCCCAGATATATTGGGAATGCCAGCTTACCACCTGATTGCCGTCTGCCTCCAGTGTCAGCAGTTTACGGACATCCGACAAGGAAAGGCGATTGTTTTTCGCACTGTTGCACGCTTTGCACATAGGAGCAAAGTTCGTACTGTGGCAGAATCCGAGTGAAATCGGACCTATATGGTCGGCTGTCATTTTAGCTGTTTCTCCGCAGACCGGACATGTGCACTTTGGAGCTTTCTGGTATTCTCCCATCAGTCTGTTGGCCAGGTTATAGTTGCCGTCGGACCATTCTTCATAAGCACGCCGGTCCTGCACATAGGTTTTCATGTTGTCTGTATGTCTGCCCTTGTCGGTAAACTGCCGGCAGCACAGTCCGTCGGAATGGTAGCCGTCGAAACGGTCCGGACAATTTGACATGGCTCCCGGAGAGAGTTTGCCTGAACACTTGGCTACATGTGTATCATATATTTGCCGGATCAGGTCGGCTGCATCTGTGAAATATTTTACCTTGAATATGTGGGCTATGTTTTGCAGATCGTTGGTATTCTTGCAAAACTGTTCTATTATTTCCTTTATGGTATAATCTGTCTGCTTCAGCTTGGTGCCGAGTTTCTGGTTGATTCTGGAAAGCGTTTGCTTAGTGGGGTATTCATAATATATGCTGAGCGCCTTTCCACAGATCTGGCATACATGTTTTTTTGTAGGATGTATCTCCCTGGCTGCAACGGCATAGTTTCCGGATTTTACGGGAATACCCAGTTCCTCGCATTTCTTGTTCCACCATGCCAGACGTTTCTGTCCGGCGGAAGACCTCTTGGTGGCAACCCATTTAATCTGCGTGTCTTTTTTTCTTTCAAAATAAAGCCCTTCATATTCGGGAGCTGAAACAATGGCTTCTGTGTATTTTTGAAATTCGGGATGCCGGTTTCTGTCAATACCTTCTTCTTGTTTTTTATTCATTGTTTTCTAGTAGTTTAGTTAGATTAATATTTAATGCTTTTGCTATTTTTTCTATATTGACAAGAGTTATGTTTTTTTCTGCACGCTCTATCATTCCTATATAGGTACGGTGAAGTCCGGCATATTCCGCAAGTTTTTCTTGCGAAAGGCGTTGCTCTTTTCGGTACTTCTGGACATTTCTGCCGAATATTTCTAGAATGGAATTGCTACTCATAGTATGTTTTTTTACAAAAATATGTAGGCTTAGATTGAAATTCAACATACTATAGTTAGCATTTTGGGAGTATTTTTTGTTCTTGCTGGTTTGTTGTTTATACACCGCAAGTTTTTCCTCAAGCCGGAGGTGGAGGTGATCGTGAGGGGACTGGGGGAGCCGTAAGATAAAGAAACTATTAATATATACTTGCACGGGGTGTGAACCTCACGTTTGCGGTATCGCGGCGTGGTTCACACCCCGTTTTTTTTGTGTATGCTGCATCGGAAACTTAACGGCGGAAGCCTGGACGCTTTTTCAGAATCGGATGAGGAAAAAATAGATTGAAAGAAACTTTTTGAGGATGATATGACTGTTAAAAGCAAGAAGTCCCAGTCGTAATGACTGAGACTTCTCTAATTCCTTTTTATAGTGCAGATGCGACGACTAAGCTCGCACGGGCACTTTCGTATTGCAAAGGTAAGCATTATTTTTTATTCCGCCAAACAGTAGGGCTGTTCAATATTCGAGTTTAGAAGTCTGTGCCACAACTTTTTTAGCTTCATCTGTCTGATTTTATCTGCCGGCAATATGCTTTACCGTGCAAAGCTATTTTCATAGCATTCTTCTTGTTCTTTTTAAGACATAGCCAGGTATTCACACTCCGTTTTTTTGTGGGTATGCTGCATCGGAAACTTAATCGTTTTGAAACAGGATTGCCACATGCGCGTTTCTGTTTTGAAATACGCTGCCTTTAATTTTGCGCAATGAAAATCAAGGATTTTTAATTGCTTGAAAAGTGCTGGCTGTCATGTAGATAGCTGGTAGTGAAAAGGTAAGAAACAGGTTGGGAAAATTTACAATTTAAAAATAAAATGAAAAAATTTGCAGCGTATTTACTTTGGTTTTTGCTGATTGCTGTCTTGCCGCTGATGGCGTGCAGCAACGATGGAATGACGGAGGCTGTGGCAGGCAGCTTCGAGGTACAGTTTGAATGCCCTTCGCTGATAGAAGTGGCCAAGGGAGGGGAATATACGTTCCAGGTGACCGGGAGTAGCAAGCCGGCGGAATCGGATGTGATTATTCTGGAATCGACAGGGGGAATCTCGTATACGTGTGTGCTGGTGAGTGTTTCGGAAAACTGTTTTACCATAAAGCTTGCCGACGGATGCGAAAGCGGTACGTACCGGGTGTTCATCAAGCGTGGTGACCGCAAGAAACAGATTGGTACTACCTATATTAATATAGTAGAGGGAATTGGTTTCACGCCGGATGCCGGAACGACGGTGTACGGGGTGGTATCGACAGCCGACGGTCCGGTGCAGGGTGTTGTGGTATCGGACGGTGTAGAGGTGAGCGTGACCGACGAACGGGGTATCTACCAGCTTCAGTCGGAAAAGAAATGGGGGTATGTGTTTATCTCCGTTCCTTCGGGATATGAAGTTCCTGCCGAGGGAGTCTTGCCTCAGTTCTACCAGATGATGAAGGGGGATGCCGCTACAACGGAGCGTGTAGATTTCTCGCTGACTGAGGTGGAAGGACAGGATAGCTATAAGGTGTTTATGCTGGGCGATATGCATCTGGCCAACCGTACGGGCGACCTGGGACAGTTTATGGACTTTACCGAGGATCTGAACAGCTATCGTGCCTTGCATCAGCACGAAAAGATGTATGCCATTACACTGGGCGACATGACTTGGGACCTCTACTGGTATTCGAACAGTTATGCGCTGCCTGAGTACCTGAATACCATCAACAATCAGGTGAAGGGACTTCAGATTTTCCATACTATCGGAAATCATGACTACGACTACAAGGCTACGAGCGACGAGGAGGCGGGAAGCCGTTTCATGGATTATATCGCTCCGACATATTATTCGTTCAACATCGGAAAGGTGCATTACGTGGTGCTGGATGACATCGATTGCAGCAACTACGACGGCACTACCTCACGCGACTACGAGAAGCGTGTGTCGGCCGAACAGCTGAGCTGGCTGTCGAAGGATCTGGCATATGTCGACAAGTCGACACCGCTGGTAGTGGTGATGCACGCACAGCTGTTCTACCCGTCGCAGACGGAAGGTTTCAAGATAGACCATGATGTGCTGAACACTACGCAGCTGCTGGATGTGCTGGACGGCTACAAGGTGCATTTCGTGACCGGACATACGCACCTGAGTTTCAACGTGACTCCGGAGGATGACGTAACGGGCGGACGCGAGGTGTACGAACATAACGCGGGTGCGGTATGCGCTTCGTGGTGGTGGTCGGGCTACCTTACTCCGGGTGTGCACATCAGTCCCGACGGAACACCGGGCGGATACTCGGTATGGGATGTGAACGGAACGGACATCGAATGGATATACAAGGCTACGGGATGGACGGAGGATTACCAGTTCCGCAGCTACGACCTGAACAATGTGCATTTCTCGATGGCGGATGTGCCGCAGATGCCGGCCAGTGTACCGGCTTCGGTCAAGGCGAAATTCCAGCGCTATGTGGATGCTTATCCGGTGAACAAGGACAATGAGGTGCTGATAAACATCTGGAACTGGAATCCGCGCTGGACGCTGACGGTGACCGACGAGAAGGGCAACAAGCTTGCTCCCGAGGAGGTATGGGCTTACGATCCGCTGCATGTGGCAGCGCTGAGTGTGAAGCGTTTCAACTCGTCGACACTGAGCTCTACACCGAGCTTCATTACCGAAAACTTTACGCATTTCTTCAAGGTGAAGGCGGCGGATGCCGACGTGGATCTGACCATCACCGTGCGCGATGAGTTCGGACACGAATGGACCGAGCAGATGCAACGTCCGAAGGCGTTCTCGACGGATGCTTACCTGCCTCGCTGAACGGGGATGCACCGACAAGCTACTTAATGTTTTACTAAATATTTATTTATGAAAGTTTTCAATTCGTATGTTTTTTTGCTGTTGCTGTTGCTGACGGGCAGTGTTTCTACGCTGTCGGCGCAGAACAGAACAGTATCGGGTAAGGTACTGGATGCCTTGCAGGAACCGCTTATCGGGGTGTCTATCGTCATCGACGGAACTGCCCAGGGAAGCATTACTGATGTAGACGGAGCCTTCGAGCTTCAGATACCTGCCGGTGGGGCTACTCTGAATTTCTCTTATGTGGGTTATCTTACCGAAAAGGTAAAGGTGAAACCGGGACAGAAAAATATTGTGGTATATATGCAGGAAGATGCCATCATGCTGGATGAGGCGGTGGTGATCGGTTACGGTACGCAGAAGAAGGTGAACCTGACGGGAGCCGTGGCTACGGTGGGCAGCGAGAAGCTGGAAAACCGTGCGACTCAGTCGCTGGCAAACATGCTGCAAGGTTCGGTAGCCGGTCTGAATGTCACTACCTCGTCGGGTGTGCCGGGCAGCTCGCCCAGCATCAACGTGCGTGGTACGACTTCTATCAACAGTGCCAGTCCGCTGGTGCTGATAGACGGTGCGGTGGGTGAACTGGACCGTGTGAACCCGAACGACGTGGAGTCTATCTCGGTCATCAAGGATGCGTCGGCTGCGGCAGTATACGGTGCGCGTGCGGCATTCGGTGTGATTCTGATCACAACCAAGTCGGGCTCGGCACAGGACGGAAAGGCTACCGTGCGTTACAGCGGCCGTCTGGGATGGCAGGCTCCTACCACGACTACCGATTACGAAACAACCGGTTACTGGTCGGTGTATACGGTAAACACCTTCTGGCGTGCGAAGAACGGTACGAACTACGTGGACTATACCGACTACGACATGCAGCAGCTGCTGGCTCGTGTGAACGACAAGACGGAGAATCCCGACCGCCCGTGGGTAGTGGAAGATACAAGAAACGGTCGCCGTCAGTGGGTGTACTACGGCAACTACGACTGGTGGCACATGATGTACAACGACCGTCGCCCTACCCAGCAGCACAGCATCTCGCTGAGCGGGGGTACGAAGGATGTGAAATACCTGGTGAGCGGGGCATACGATTACCAGAAAGGTATCCTGAACATGAATCCGGATATCTACCGCAAGTATAACCTGCGTTCGAAGATTGACTTTACCATCAACCGCTATGCTACGCTGAGCAACAATACTTCGTTCTATGGCTCGCAGTATACTTTTCAGGGTAACGGAAGCATCGACGATACCATCGGTTACAGCGGACGTCACGCGCTGGCATGCTTCCCGATGAAGAACCCCGACGGCTCATGGCTGTACAGTACTCCTTACCTGAACTATAAGGTGGGCAACGGACGTCATATCATGCTGGGCGAGGGATCGCACCGCAACGTGAACCGCACGAACGACTTCTCGAATACTACACGACTGGTCATCACACCGATCAAACAGCTGAGTCTGACGGGGGACTTTACCTACCGTCTGTACCAGACACGCAATACACACCGTTCGAACAACCTGTTCTACCGCGAATATCCGGACGGACCGCTGTTGTCGTATGCTACCGGAGCCGGTCTGAACAAGCTGAGTGAATCGGTGAACACACGCAACTATTATTCGGCAAACGTTTTTGCCAACTACGAAGATACATTCGGCGAAGCACATCACGTGACAGGAGTGGTTGGTTTCAACTACGAACGCATGTATCTGAAGAATGTTTCGGCTGCGGGACAGAACCTGACTTCGACTTCGCTGGACGACCTCGACCTGGTGGGACAGAATGCCGAGGGTGAAGTGCTGACCGAAGTGGGCGGCGGACAGAGCGAATATGCGCTGGCTGGTTTCTTCGGCCGTGTGAACTACGACTACAAGGGACGCTACCTGTTTGAGGCGAGCGGACGCTACGACGGTACATCGCGTTTTGCTGCCGGAAGCCGCTGGGGATTCTTCCCTTCGGGTTCGGTGGGATGGCGTATCTCGGAAGAACCGTTCTTCAAGCCGCTGAGCGGATATGTAGACAACCTGAAGCTGCGTGCTTCGTTCGGTAGCCTGGGTAACCAGAATGTTTCTTCTTACTATACATACATGCGTCTGATTTCGGTAAACGACTTTGCCGGCTTCACGTTCGGCGAGGGCAGCTCGATGGCGAAATATGCTACACTGGGTGCGCCGGTGGCATCGGACCTGACCTGGGAAACTTCGGAACAGTGGGATTTCGGTTTCGACCTGACCATGCTGAAGAACCGCCTGAACATTACCGTAGACGGATATGTGCGCAACACTCTGAACATGCTGACCGACGGTGTGGAACTGCCGGCTGTATATGGAGCCAGTGTGCCGGATATGAATACAGCCGACTTGCAGACTAAGGGATACGAAGTGACAATGTCGTGGAGAGATCAGTTCGAACTGGCCGGACGTCCGCTGGAATACAGTCTGGGATTCAACGTGAGCAACTACAAAAGCTACATTACCAAGTATGACAATAAAGACAAGACATTTGCCAAGGATTACTACGAAGGCATGCGCATCGGAGAAATCTGGGGATTTGTGACCGACGGTCTGTTTGCTACCGACGAGGAGGCACAGGCGTATGCCAAGGAGGTAGACCTGAGTTACATGGTAGACGGACTGACCGGAGGCTGGAAGGCCGGCGACGTGAAGTTTGTCGACCTCGACGGTGACGGTATGGTGGATATAGGCAGCAACAATGTAGCCGATCCGGGCGACCGCAAGGTATTGGGTAACTCACTGCCCAGCCTGTCGTATGGTATCAATGCCAGTGTTCGCTGGTGCGGATTCGATGTATCGGTGTTCTTCCAGGGAACAGGTAACCACTACTGGTATCCTCACGGACACATGATGTCGTTCTGGGGTCCGTTCTCTTATCCTTACCAGACCTTCCTGCAGAAGGATTTCATGGACAAGGTGTGGGCCGAAGACAATACGGATGCTTACTTCCCGCGTCCGATGGCATACTCGTCGACTTCCGGTCCGCTGAGCAAGGTGAACGACCGCTATTTGCAGAACATCCGCTACATGCGTCTGAAGAACCTGACCGTAGGATATACCATTCCGGTGAACCTGACAAAGAAAATCGGTATCGATCAGGCACGTTTCTACTTCTCGGGCGAGAACCTCTGCTACTGGTCGCCGCTGAAGAAGATTACCAAATACGTGGATCCGGAAGGAGCCATCAGCCGCAGCAACGATACGTACAACGAAAGTTTCTATCCGTGGCAGAAGACGCTGCTGTTTGGTGTAGACATCACTTTCTAAACGAAAATTCATTGAATAAAACAACCAAGAACAGATTCGTATGAAAAAATATATATTTACAGCACTGGTACTGACAATGGGGTTGACTTCGTGTGACGGTTTGCTCGACCTGACTCCTAAAAGCCAGATATCGCAGGACGACTATTTCAAGACAGAGAGCGACTTGCAACTTTTCAGTAACTCGTTTTACAACAACCTGCTGGACAAGAGCCCTTTCGACGACCAGAGTGACCTGTACGTGCAGCAGAATCTTTCCGACGAGATGCTGGGCGGAAACAACCGTACCGTGCCTGCTTCGGGCGGGGGATGGACATGGACCGACCTGCGCAAGATGAATACCCTGCTGGCGTATGTGAATCAGTGCAGCGACGAGAATGCGGTGGTGAAATATACGGCACTGACCCGCTTCTTCCGTGCGTTCTTCTATTTCGAGAAAGTCAAACGCTTCGGAGATGTGCCCTGGTACGATGTGGAACTGGGTTCTGCCGACGAGGCACTGTACAAGCCGCGTGACTCGCGTGAGCTGGTGATGACCAAGATGATAGAGGATATCGACTATGCCATCGATAATCTTCCTACACGCGAGGAAGAGTCGAGCAGTCCGTTCCGTGTGAACCGCTGGGCGGCACTGGCGCTGAAGGCACAGTTCTGTCTGTACGAAGGTACGTACCGCAAGTATCACGACCTGAAGCTGGAAGGCAACGATTATACGTATTACCTGGATCTGGCTGCCAAAGCTGCCGGCGAGATTATCAATGATGGTCCGTACAAGCTGTACTCTACCGGACATCCGGAATCGGACTACCTGAATCTCTTCGCTGCCGAGGATGCGAATCCGGATGAATATATCCTGGCTATCAAGTTTGACTACAGTCTGGCTATCCATCACAATGCCAACGGACATACGCTGGTTCCTACTCAGGGACGTCCGGGACTGACACGCAAGATGGTGAATATGTATCTGATGAAGGACGGAAGCCGCTTTACCGACCAGCCGGGATGGCAGGAAATGAGCTTCCTGGAGGAAACGAAGGACCGCGACCCGCGTCTGGCTCAGAGCATCCGTACACCGGGATATACCCGTATCGGGGAAACAACGGTGCTTCCTCCCGACCTTTCGGTTACTGTGACTGGCTACCAGCCGATCAAGTTCGTGCAGGAACCGACTGCTTCCGGCGGACAGGTAGACCGCAACGACCGCAATACGAACGACTTGCCTGTGTACCGCTATGCCGAAGTGCTGCTGAACTATGCCGAGGCAAAGGCGGAACTGGGTACGCTGACTCAGGAGGATCTGGATATCTCTGTGAATCTGTTGCGTGACCGTGTAGGTATGAACGACGCGCACCTGAACATGGCTGCTGCCAATGCCAATCCGGACCGTTATCTGGCGGCTAAGGAAACGGGTTATCCCAACGTATCGGGAAGCAACAAGGGTGTGATTCTGGAAATCCGCCGCGAGCGTGCCGTTGAATTGAATCAGGAAGGTTTCCGCTTCGACGACCTGGTGCGCTGGAAAGCCGGAGCCTGCATCGATCAGGATATCTACGGTATGTATTTCGCCGGTGCGGGTGAATACGACCTGAGCGGCGACGGTAATCCGGATGTGATCTTATATAATAAAGGTACTGCGAAACCGGAAGCCGGCAGCGGGGTGCTGGTGTACGAAATCGGCAAGGATATTCTGCTGACAGGAAGCAACAGCGGGTATGTGTACTCTCACAAGAATATCGTGCGTAACGGTTTCAATGAGGAGCGTGACTATCTGTACCCGATTCCTATCAACGAACGTTCGCTGAACCCGAATCTGACACAGAATCCGGGATGGAGCGACGGACTGGGTTTCTAAACTTCAGCTTCTGTTCTGAAACAAAACGGCTAATCTCTCTTGAAACATCAGCTGGTTTTCTGGAGGTGAAATAATATAATGTATCTCTTGAAATATCAGCAGGTTTTTCGGGAATGAAATAAATAATCTATCTCTCGAAACGTCAGTTGGTTTTTCGGGGGTGAAACAGGGATTTTCTGGAAAGATCCTTCAACTTCAAAACAAACAAATTAACTCTGTAAAACATATGAAACTGATCAATTATATCATGGCTTCGGTGCTGTTTCTCTCGGCAACGCTTCTGGGCAGTTGCAGCGAAGAGGAGAATACGCTTTCGAAAGCTGTACTGGCAAGTGCCAGTGCCCTGGACTTTGAGGCTGAAGGGGCACAGCCGAAAACGATTACCGTGTATGCGGATGCCGACTGGGTGATGGAGGACTTGCCCGAATGGATTACGGTGACTCCTGCCACAGGAAACGGTACGACGGATGTGACGGTATCGGTAACTGACAACATGCGCGACGGGGCGGAGGATAATCCGCGCAAGGCGACAATCGTATTCAAGGGTTGTACGCTGGCAAGCCGTGCGGAGGTAGTGGTTTCGCAGGATGGCGACAAGTACCGCGACTGTCAGGAGTATACAGTGGACGAGCTGCCGGCACTGGAAGATGAAACGGTGGTTTCGGTTCCGGAAGCACTGGTTACGGCGGTGACGACTTCGGGCTGCATCGTAACCGACGCACAGTACGCTGTAAACATGTTCCTGCAAACTGCAACTGCCGTGAACGTAGGCGACAAGGTAGCGGTGAAAGGTTCGAAAGGCACAGATGCACACGCCTTGCCTTATGTGGTATGCGACGAAGTACGTGTGGTATCGGAAGGCAATAATATCGATTATCCGGAAGCTCACGACGTGACTGCCGAAGTGGACAGTTACACATCGGATAGCCGTGAATGGATTTCGGCAAGCGGTGTGCTGAGCGGTAACAATGTGACGATAGACGGTGCGGTGAACTCGGTGTCTATCATCGACGCACCCGAAAGTTTGAATCTGGCAGCCCTGAACGGTCACAAGGTGACGGTGTACGGCTACTTCGACGGAGTGGCTGCTCCTGCACTGCGCATACAGGCTGCACGCATCGAAGACAAGGGTGTGGTAGAGGTGATCTATTTCTCGGAAGACTTTGAGTGGCTGTTGCCCTGGGCAGAGAACAGCGGTGCCGGACAGACAGTGGAAAACGACGGATCGGGTACTGCTCCGCAGATTTACAGTGCGAAGAACGACGAGGGACAGACAGCTGCCGAAGCGTTGCTGGCTCACGGATACGGACTGGAAGAAAGTCGCGGTGCTTCTATCTACCTGCAGAAATGTTACCTGAAGTTTGGTAAGACAGACTATCAGGCAGGACTGACACTGCCGGCTGTAGACGGCATACCGTCAGGCGAGAAGGTGATGCTTTCGTTCGACTGGGCACCGATGGTGGGCGGTACGAGAAAGTTCGACCCGGTACAGCTGATCATCACCGTGACCAACGGCAGCGAGACAGTCGAACTGGATCCGATAGGACATAACTTTGTGAATGAGGTAGACAAACTGGAATGGCTGCATGCCGATGTGGTGCTGGAGGGTGTTTCCATCACAAAAGATACACGCATCACCATCAAGTCGGATGCATGGGGTGAAACTGCCGCTACTTCGGGCAGCAGTGTCTATCGCCGCTGGTTTATCGACAATATCAAACTGAGCCGCGCCAACTGACAGGTGCGGTAGCAGAGAGGTTCCACAGGCTGTACAGCATTTACGCAGACGGTTTCCACCGGCAGGCGTCGAGCTGTACGGCCTGTGGCTTTTTTATTTTTATCGTAACAATGCAATCCTGTAGGCGGACGGTGACGGACACTGCCCGGAACTGTCTATGTATCTTTGTGATACAGAAAAGAGATTGAAAGCTTTCAACAGGTATTCGTTTTAATCATTTAAAAAGTAAAAAGATTATGGAAAGAGCAGTGACTTATTCGGTAGTAGCAAGAAAGAAACCTAATGATCTGGAAGGTAGTGCCAAATATTATGCCTTGGCACAGGCACGCGGCGAGATGGGAATCCGTGAAATGGCGGACCGTATTCAGCAGATGTGTACGGTGACACGTGCCGATACGATGGCGGTGCTGATTTCGCTGGGTACGGTGATGCGTGACGGTCTGTGTGCCGGAGAAATCGTGCGTCTGGGCGACCTGGGTTCGTTTCAGATCGGTCTGAACGGTGAGGGTAGTGCCACGGAGGAAGAATATCACACCGGACTGATAAAGAAGGCGCATATCAACTTCCGTCCGGGAGCCGATCTGTCGGACATTCTGACTTCGCTGAGCTACGAACGTGTGCCGGTAAAGACAAAGAATGAAGAGTAAGTGCCGGGACTTTAATGTAATATGGAGGAATGTATGACTGGAAAGGTAAAATGGATTCTGATCAGGATAATCAAGTGTCTGTATTGCATACTGACCGGAAAGAAAGGAGGATGTGATGAGAAAGATTGACATGATTGTCATTCATTGTTCGGCAACGAGAGCGGATGTTCCGCTCTCGCCCCGTCAATTGGAGGAAATGCACCGGCAGCGCGGGTTCGACGGATGCGGGTATCATTATTATGTAAGGCGCGACGGAGAAATATGTACGATGCGTCCGGTAGACCGCCCCGGAGCGCATGCCAAAGGATACAACCAGCACAGTATCGGTGTGTGCTACGAAGGAGGACTGGACGAGCAGGGACGTCCTGCCGACACACGTACGGAACTTCAGAAGCGTTCGCTCAGGGTGCTGGTGAGAGTGCTTGCCATGGACTTCCAGACACGCCGGATAGTAGGACATCGCGACCTGAGTCCGGACCTGGACGGTGACGGGGTGATAGAACCGGAAGAGTGGACGAAGGTGTGTCCCTGCTTTGATGTTGGGACGGAATTATAAGAAAATTTATGTACAGTGTTACAATGATATGTTTTTATGTTAAAAAGCTATCAAAATGTAATATGTAAAATAAATATGTGTATTATTAAATTTTAACACTTATATAAATCTTTGGTTTATAGTGATTTGTGCTAAGGGGTTCTTTTAATGAGTCCCTTATTTTTTAAATATTTGTTATTGTTTATTTTTATATGGATTTATCCATAGATTCTCGAAGAGGGTATAAAAATGTTCAATATGTTAGTAAAAAACCGGTGTTTATAGTAAAAAATAAAGCTAAAACTGTCTATTTGATAATTTATAGAATATGCAAGAATATTTATGTATTTTGCTTTAATTTTTTGTTTTTTAATGAAATGATATGTATATTTGCGTCCGTTATTAAAATTTTATTAGAATATGGAAAAGCGAATTACACTTTTTTGTGCCTTTTTGTTAATAGGCATAAGTCTGGCGATAGCTCAGGCTGTACAAGTGACAGGTGTCGTGGTGTCTGCGGAGGATGACATGCCTGTCGTGGGAGCTTCTATTTTGGTTAAGGGAACTTCTAATGGTACAATTACGGATATCGACGGAAAGTTTACGCTGAAAGTTAACAAGGGGGCTAAACTTGAAATCAGCTATATCGGTATGAAATCGCAGACAGTAGCTGCCAAAAATAATATGAAGGTGGTACTGGAATCGGATACAGAGGTACTGGATGAAGTCGTAGTTACCGGTATGCAGCGTATGGACAAGCGATTATTTACAGGTGCGTCAACAAAAATATCTGCCGAAGACTCTAAACTTGACGGTGTGCCGGAAATCAGCCGTGCCCTGGAAGGACGTGCAGCCGGTGTATCGGTTCAGAACGTATCAGGTACTTTCGGTACAGCTCCGAAAATCCGTGTACGTGGTGCCACATCTATCTACGGTAGCTCTAAACCGTTGTGGGTAGTAGATGGTGTCATCATGGAGGATGTAACGGAAGTAGGTGCTGACGATTTGTCTTCGGGTGATGCCGTTACACTGATCAGTTCGGCTATCTCTGGTTTGAATGCTGACGATATCGAAAGCTTCCAGATCCTGAAGGATGGTTCGGCTACTTCTATCTATGGTGCTCGTGCCATGGCAGGTGTGATTGTCGTTACTACCAAGAAAGGTAAGGCAGGTTCTAACAAGATCAGCTATACAGGTGAATTCACCATGCGTCTGAAACCGAACTACCGTAACTTCAACATCATGAACTCTCAGGAACAGATGGACGTATATAAGACACTGGAAAGCAACGGTTACCTGAACTTCTCGGATGTATACCGTGCTTCCAACAGTGGTGTATATGGTAAGATGTATCATTTGATCAACAGTTACGACGCAAACACAGGATTTGGACTGGCGAACACTCCGGAAGCAAGAAATGCTTATCTGCGCGAGGCTGAATACAGAAATACAGACTGGTTTGATGTTTTGTTCAACAACAGCATTTCGCAGAACCATGCAATCAGTATGACAAGTGGTACTGAAAAGGCTTCGTACTATACTTCACTGAGTGTGATGAACGATCCGGGATGGACCAAACAGAGCAAGGTACAGCGTTACACTGCCAACCTGAATGCTTTGTATAATATTTCGAAGAAAGTTTCATTGAACCTGATCGGTAACGCTTCTTACCGTAAACAGCGTGCACCGGGTTCGTTGAGCTCGAATCTGGACCCTGTAAGTGGTGAAGTAAAACGTGACTTCGATATCAACCCGTATTCTTACGCGCTGAATACTTCACGTGCACTCGACCCGAATGAATACTACGTACGTAACTATGCGCCGTTCAACATCTTGCATGAACTGGAAAACAACTATATGGACCTGGATGTAGTAGATATGAAATTCCAGGGTGAATTGAAATACAAACCTATCAATAAGGTAGAACTGAGTGTGCTGGGTGCTTACAAGTATTCTACTACTACTCAGGCTCACAAGATTACTGACTATTCTAACCAGGCATGGGCTTACCGTGCAATGGATGACGCGACAATGCGTGACGCCAACCCGTGGCTGTATACTGATCCGGATGTTTCGAATGCATTGCCTGAAACAGTTCTTCCGGTGGGAGGTTTTTACCGTGAAACTAAATATGGCATGAACAGTTACGACTTCCGTGCTACTGCCAGCTACAATGACGTATTTAATGAAAACCATATCTTCAACTTCTTCGGTGGTATGGAGTTGAACGCTACCGACCGTACTCAGACATGGTTCCAGGGTGTAGGTTTGCAGTATGATATGGGTATGCTTCCTTCTTACGACTATCTGTACTTCAAACAAGGACAGGAAGAAAATGCAGCTTATTATACTGTTACAGCAACCCGTTCTCGTGACGTGGCTTTCTTCGGTACAGCTACTTATTCATGGCAGGGTAAATATACAGTAAACGGTACCATCCGTTATGAAGGTTCTAATAAGCTGGGTAAGAGCCGTTCGGCACGCTGGCTTCCTACATGGAACGTTTCGGGTGCATGGAACGCACACGAAGAAAGCTGGTTCGAAAACCTGAGACCGGCCCTGTCTAATCTGACTTTGAAGGCTTCTTACTCACTGACTGCCGACCGTGGTCCGGCTGAAGTATCTAACTCTTTGGCTATCATCAACAGTTATAATCCATATCGTCCTTCTGCAAATGTAACAGAATCAGGTATGCAGATTACTCAGCTGGAAAATGATGAGCTGACTTACGAAAAGAAACATGAGTTGAATATCGGTGCTGAAATCGGTTTCCTGGATAACCGTATCAATCTGGCTATGGACTGGTACAAGCGTAATAACTACGACTTGATCGGTATTGTAAATACTCAAGGTGTGGGAGGTGAAATTGCAAAATATGCCAATGTTGCCAGCATGAAATCACACGGTGTAGAATTTACATTGTCTACAAGAAACATTGTAACACGCGACTTCAAATGGAATACCGACTTTATCTTCTCTAACGCGAAGAACGAGGTTACTGATTTGGATGCCAATTCACGAGTAATTGATATGATTTCGGGTACTGGTTTTGCTTTGGAAGGTTATCCGGTACGTTCATTGTTCTCTATGAATTTTCAGGGACTGAACGAACAAGGTCTTCCGACATTCATCAATGAGAACGGTGAAGTGACAGTAAGTAATATTAATTTCCAGGAAACAGACGTAAAAGATCATCTGGTTTACGAAGGTCCGACCGATCCGACAATTACCGGTAGTTTCGGTAACGTATTTACCTACAAGAACTTTAAGTTGAATGTATTTATCACTTACTCATTCGGAAATGTAATCCGTCTGGATCCGGTATTCAGCAACACATACAGTGATTTGGATGCAACTCCGAAAGAATTTATCAATCGTTGGACTAAGCCGGGTGACGAAAATATTACAAATATACCGGTTATTGCCGATACACGTATGAACCGCCAGGATTCTCAGTTGAGTCGTGCATACAATGCATACAACTACTCTACAGAACGTATCGCCAAAGGTGACTTCATCCGTATGAAGGAAATTTCACTGAACTATGATTTCCCGAAATCACTGGCCAGCCGTATGAAACTGAGCAACCTGTCACTGAAACTTCAGGCAACCAACCTGTTCCTGATTTATGCCGACAAGAAGCTGAATGGTCAGGATCCGGAATTCTTCAACACCGGTGGTGTGGCTGCTCCTGTTCCTAAGCAGTTTACTTTGACTTTGAGATTGGGTATTTAATTTGATTTAAAAGAGAAAATTATGATGAAAAATATAAAAACATACAGTGCTGCTTTATTGATGGCGTGGGCTTTCGCTTCGTGTAGCGATTTCCTTGATACAGTGCCTGATAACCGTGCAGAAATTAATACGGAATCACAGGTGGCAAGCCTTTTGGTTTCTGCCTATCCACAGACTTACCCATTGCTGATTTTCGAAAAAGCATCGGATAATACAACTGATAATGGTTCGATGTATGGTTTCGAATATCAGATGGAGGAAGATGCTTATTTGTGGAATGATATTAAAAGCGATGTAGATTCTGATTCCCCGACAGGCTTATGGGAAAAATGTTATGCAGCAGCTGCTGCTGCCAATCAGGCCTTGAAGTCAATAGAAAAAATGGGAAATCCGACTTCATTGAATCCACAAAAGGGAGAAGCACTGCTGTGTCGTGCTTATGCACATTTCCTTTTGGCTAATATCTTCTGTGAAGCCTATGATCCGGCAACAGCTGTAGCTAAATTGGGTATTCCTTATGTAACTGAACCCGAAACTACTGTTACGGTTTCTTATGAACGTGGAACGCTTGCAGAAACATATCAGAAAATTGAAGCCGATTTGCTTGAAGGTCTTCCTCTTATAGAAGACAATGTTTATTCAGTTCCTAAATATCATTTTAACAAGAAAGCTGCATATGCCTTCGCTGCACGTTTCTATTTGTTCTATGTACAGCCTGATAAATCGAATTATGAAAAGGTTTTGGAATATGGAGCTCAGGTATTAGGAAACAATCCGGCTAGTAACTTGCGTTATCTCCAAAATGATTTGGGTACTATTACAGAAATCGAAGAAAGAGCAGATGCTTATATCTCTGCATCTTCTAAGGCGAACTTGCTGATTACTCCGATTTATTCATCATGGCCTTATATTTATGGTCCATATGATATGTCAAGGAGATATGGTATGAGTCAGGCCCTGACACAGTCAGAAACTTTATGGGCAAGTGGTCCATGGGGAAATTCTTCTGCAATAATGTTCTATAGCGGATTGTATGGATTTACTCAGAAATTGTGTTTTTTCAAATACCGTATGTACTTTGAATATACGGATAAGGTAAACGGCATTGGCTATCGTCATGCGGTAATTGTTCCATTCAGTACAAATGAAACATTGCTTTGTTGTATTGAAGCTAATATTCTGAAACAGCAGCCTGATTATGCAAAAGCTGTAGAGTATATGAATTATTGGGTAAATGCTCAGGTTAACGATGGTGCAAGCGGACTTCCTAAAACATTGACAGAAAGTAGTGTGAATAGTTTTTATGCAGATTTGGACTATGCTCCACAGCCTTTGACAGATGTTAGTAAGAGTACCGTAAAGAAACATCTGAATCCTCCTTTTGCCTTTGTCAATACCAAGCAGGAAAACTTTATTCACTGTGTGCTTCAGATGCGTCGTATGGAATTAATCCATGATGGTTCTCGCTGGATGGATATCAAGCGTTATGGTATTGAGATTTCTCATGTACGTGATGGAATGGATCCGGTTGTTTTATCGAAAGATGATCCACGTCGCGCATTCCAGTTGCCGCAGGATGTAATTGCAGCAGGATTGGAAGCTAACCCTAGATAACAAAAAGAAAGGAGTGTATTATGAAAAAGATAAAATATTTATGTTGGATATTTGCCGCTGCATTGGCAATGGTATCATGTAGCGAAGATGAACTGAATCCTAACAGTATTTTTAATACTGAATCGCCGGAGCGTAATGAATTTGATAACTGGATTCTGGAAAATTATGTAGCTCAGTACAATATTGATTTGAAATATCGTTTTTCTGATATTGAATCGGATTTGAACTATAATGTAACTCCGGCAGATTATAATAAGTCTATAGCACTGGCACAGTTGGTGAAATATTTATGGCTGGATGTATATGAGGAGCTGACTTATCCGGAATTTCTTCCTACATATTGTCCGAAAGTAATGCATTTTGTTGGTTCGGGTGAATATGAATCTAATGGTTCTGTAGTACTTGGTACAGCTGAAGGTGGTATGAAAATTACATTGTTCAATGTTAACTCATTGGATGTGGAAAATCCAGACATAGATGTATTGAATCAATGGTATTTTAAAACTATGCATCATGAGTTTGCTCATATCCTGCATCAGACTAAGAACTATTCTACTGACTTCAATGAAATTACAGCAGGAAAATATGTTGGTGAAGACTGGGTAAACTGGGAGAATGGTGATGCTCTTCTTAAAATCCGTCAGAGAGGATTCGTAAGAGGATATGCGGCAAAGGATCCGGATGAGGATTTTGTAGAAACACTGGCTACTTATGTGGTTTATCCTGACGATCAATGGCAGGCTTTGTTGAAAGATGCTGGAGAAACCGGTAGTTCTCTGATTCTTCAAAAATTGGATTTGATCACTACTTATTTGACAGATTCATGGGGAATAGATATTGAAGCATTGCATGATTTGGTGCAAGAACGTGCATCTCATGTAGCAGATATGGACTGGACCACTTTAAAATAATTAAATCTAGATGAATATGAAGAAATTTATATATTTAGTTGTACTGATCTGCTCGTTCGGGTTGGCTGGTTGTACATCGGAAACAGAGAGCTTGTTTGAAGGAACTTCTGCGGATCGTATAGAAAAGGAACTGGAGGAGGCTAAAGAAGTATTGGTTTCAGCTCCTAATGGATGGTTGATGGAATATTATCCTTCTTCACAGCTACTTTATGGAGGATATAATGTTTTGGCTTCTTTTACTGAGGATGGGAATGTTACAATTTCTGCTGATATTGTGGATGCTTCTCAAAAGGCTACTAGCTTTTATAAACTGAAAGAACAAGCCGGACCTGTATTGACGTTTGATACATATAATGAAATCTTTCATTTTTTTGCAGAACCTAATTCTGGAATAGGAGCTACCGGAACTGGTATGGGGGGTGATTATGAATTTACTGTTATGTCTGCTTCTAATGAAGAAGTCGTATTAAAGGGTAAGAAGACAGGTAACTATATTCGTATGACTCCTTTACAGGAAAGTGTGACATGGGAAGCTTATCTGACTTCTATTGCTGAGGCTGAAGCTTTGGTTAAGTATAGCCAGTTTAAATACAAAGTGAATGGTGAAGAATTTGTAGGAACAAAATCTTATAGAACATTATCATTTAGCTATGTAAAAGATGGTGAGAAAGTAACTGAAATATTTTCATATATTCAAACACCGACTGGACTTAAATTTTATACTCCAATAACATTAGGTGGAGGTTCTGTTTCAGAACTGTCTTATGATGCAACTGCTAATGTGTGGAAAGCTGACGGAGTTGAGTTGGTTCCTTATATTACGCCTGCCTCTGTATTCCAAGGTGAAGGTCCGTGGTATCTGACTTATGACAATATGGGTGATTTTGGAAAAGTTTATGCAGATAAAGCAATGGAAATGGCAGCTACTGCTTATCCAAATAAGACTTTGGAATATTTGACTATTGCACCGGGATCAGGAGCTGTAAGTATGGTTGTTGGTGGTGAACAAGGTTTACTTGAATTGAATACTACTACAGTTGATGAAAATACAATAAGTCTTACTTTGACTGGTATGGGAGACTCAAAAGGTGTAGAATTTGCAAATGCTGGTTTATTGTATGCTGTGATGCCGTTTGCTTATTTTGATCCTGTTACATTTAAAGTAGAACCGGATGATATTGAAAATCCGACCAAGATTACGATGACTGAAGTTGGCAATGAACGGAATGTAATCGTTGTAACCAATCAGGAAACTCCGTTTGGTTATCATAAATAATAATTTTCTCTATTAATTTCTCTCTTAAAGAATCATTAGAGGGCTATTCCTAGTGATAGGGGTAGCCTTCACTTTTTTATTGCTGGACGGGTGTGAAGGCAAGTGGCTGTTGAATAAGTGGATGTGTAAGGTCTGAAACAGTCGCTGTATACATTTTGTGCTAGGCACTTTGAGTTGTCTCAAAATGGAACTGCGAAAGTAAAAATCTTATAGATTGAAATTTAGAACTATTAGTGTCCGATAAACATATTAAATAGCCTGATTATCAGTGTTGTTTTTATGGATAAGTTTTCTTGCTAAAGTTGGTGCTTAATTTTTTTGTATATCAATAAGTTATTGATGACTTGAAAGTTTTGTCGGGCAGCAATGATTCAGAAATAAAAATCTCCTGCTTTAGTCTTTGTTTATTTCAATGACTGGACTAAAAGCAGGAGTTTTTTTATGTTGTAACTATTATAAGCCTTTGTTCGTAACTGTACTTCATTTTTGAGGCAGTCTCAGTTTATTTTAAAATATTAGTGTCCAATAAATATATTGAATGGCCTGGTTATCAGTGTTATTCTTATAGGTAAGTTTTCTTGTTAAGCTTGTTGCTTAATTTTATGTATATCAATAAATTATTGATGACTTAAAAAGTTTTATCGGACAGCAATGATTTTAAATCGAAGGCTTATTGTTTTTCCCGAACATCATGGCAGCTTCCTTGCGCAGGCTTCTCCAGCTGGGCATGAGCTTCAGCTCACGGCGTACGGGGGCATCGTAGAGCAGGAAGAGCAACAGCAGGAAGAGGCAGGCGTAGATGGTCCAGCCGTAAATCTGGCGGATGCTGACTTCCATCATCTGGGGAACGAAACTCTCGATGAAGCGGTCGAAGGCGAAAGGTTGGCTGCTGAACGACACGTGGTCGACAGCGGCTCCGTAGCGTGCCATGTTGTCGGATACGGCGTACGACAGCCAGCGGCCGTACAGGGCGCCTCCCATGACACCGCCTACTACCATGTGCAGCATGTTGAATACGCTCAGTGCCTGAAAGAAGTGGCGGAAGGTCATAATCTCTTCCAGACATACCATGAACGTGGCGCTCAGGATGGCATAGGCGAAACCTCGGCACAGCGTAGGCAGGAAGAGCTGCGAGATGTGAATGTCTGCCGAAAGGACGAAATAGAACGTGAGCAGGTAGCATGCCAGCGAGGCGATACCTACGGTGATGAGGCGCAGGTAGCTGAATCCGCGTACATGCATCCACCAGTAGGCGAACAGGCTGCCTGCCACTACACCTGCCAGCATGGGCCAGTCGAGCTGCATGGCTACCATCTCTTCGTAGTGCATCACGCTGCCGTGGAATACGCCTTCGAGTACGTGTTCGGTGGCAAGGAAGGCTTCCACCAGCGTAATGAGAATCAGAATGGGCAGCAGGTGGCGGTAGCTCCACATCTCCGGTTCGATGTACGGATGGCGGATGTGCAGCATACGTCCGATGCAGAATCCCAGGGTGATGACGATGGCAACGGCGAGTCCCTGCATCACCGGACTGTTCCACCAGTCGTAAAACTCACCGTAGTCGAAGAAGTAGGCGACTTCAAGCAGCAGGAGTGCCCAGAGAATCGCTCCCAGCCAGTCGACACCGAACAGCGGGAACTTCTTGACGATACGGAAATGCCGCGTACAGCCCTGTACGATGAGCAGATCCACCAGCATGATGCCCGCCATGAACCAGTGCATGTAGCTCCAGTGCATGTAGTATCCCAGATGGGTGGCGATGATACTCGATACCTGCATGCTGCCCAGAATGATGATGTGCAGCAGGGGGAAGAACACGGTAAAGTCGCGCTTGGGCGTCATCCACAACTGGATGGTAGACATCGCCTCGAAGGTTCCCTGAATCTTGCAGATCCCCTCGATGAAGCAAAGCGTCCAGAGCAGCGGCAGGAAGGTCGTATACGGTGCGATGAGGTTGCACACAATCACTCCCAGCGAAGCCGCCGTGAGCAGCGTCTTGTTGGTAAAGCGGAACTTCATGCGGAAGAGGATGGGGAAGTACACCGCCATCCCCGCCAGGTTGCAGTAAAGGCACATCTGGAGGTCTTCGCGCATCAGGGAAGTTTCGCCCACCATGTGACTCAGGTTGGCCATGTAGAGTCCGCCCGAGAGCTGGAAGGTAACGGCGATGAAGATATACAGCCACGGCTGTAGCTTACGAGGCACGAAGTTGCGGAACATCGGCATCGTAAACGGTCCGTTCAGTACAGGTGCTCCCATATCAGTATTTCACTTTACATTCTACATTGAATCCGGCACGCAGCAGCTTCAGCTTGTCGGTACTGTTCTCTTTCAGGCTGATACGTACGGGTACACGCTGTTCCACCTTTACGAAGTTGCCTGTAGCATTGTCTTGCGGGATGAGGGAGAAAGCCGCTCCGGTAGCATCGGAAATCGATTCTACTACTCCCGTGTAGGTCACACCCGGTACGGCATCGGCTGTAAGTGTCACTTTGTAGCCCTCCTTGATGTTAGGAAGCTGAGTTTCACGGTAGTTGGCGATTACCCAGAGGTCGCTTCCGTCGACGATATCTACCATCGTCTGTCCCGGTTGTACCAGTTGTCCCTCGTGGATGTCCTTCTTGCCCGTCACGCCGTCGCAGGTAGCCACGATGACCGTATAACTGAGGTTCAGCCGCGCCAGTTCGACGGCAGCCTGTGCCAGACGGACAGCCGCTTCGTTCTGTCCCAGACGGTGAGTCTGTTCACTTTTCACCAGCGAGGTAGAATGTTTGGCACGGAGCACCTGTTCGTAGCGTGCCTGACTGGCTTCGTAGGCTGTCTTTACATTGTCGTACTGCTGACGGGTGACCGCTTTCTGCTGCAACAGTTTCTGGTAACGCTCGTAGTCGCGTTTGGCATTTTCCATCTGTACGCGTGCCTCCTCGATGCCGGCATCACTCACCCGCAGGTTATTCTGTGTGGTAGCGATACCCATGCTGGTAGCCTGCTGACCCGACAGTGCGTTGGCAAGGTCGGCTTCTGCCTGAGCCAGACGCAGCTTGAATTCGGCATCCTCGATGATGACCAGCGTATCGCCCTTGTGTACCGGCTGATACTCTTCGAAACAAATCTGCTTGATGAAACCCTGTACACGAGTATTTACGGGTGTGATATGCTGTTTCACCTGAGCATTGTCGGTATATTCCACACCCGGATGAACGAAGCGTGAGCATACGTAGATAAGTGCCACTGCCAGCAGGCAGATGATAACGGTATTGTAAATGAGTTTTTGAACTTTTCTTGTAGCCATAATGGTATGTTTGTTATAAAGTGTAGTATGTGTAATGTATAAATAGGATGACTTTCAACCTCTGTTTCTGTAATTTTTCTCTATCAGCCTGCAATGCCTGATAACGGGTATAAGCTTTGCAGCGTTTGTAAGCCTTATATCATGCAGGAACTTTGTAGCGTATGTAAAACTTACAGCTGGTGCAAGCTTTTCATCATGCAGGAACTTTTCAGCGTGTGTAAAACTTACAGCTGGTGCAAGCTTTTCATCATGCAGGAACTTTTCAGCGTGTGTAAAACTTACAGCTGGCGTAAGCTTTTCATCGTGTAAGAACTTTGCAGTGTGTGTGAGAATTACAGCGTGTGGGTAATGTATTTCATCTTATAATAATTGAAAATCACGTTGATACGTGCATTTACCAGTCCCATGTCGGCACTGAGCTTCATGTTGCTGGTATCCAGCATGTCGGTCAGCAGAGCCAGATCGTTCTGGTAGCGGTTGCTCGTCACGCTGTAGTTCTGGTCGGCAAGTTCCACGCTCTTCTGCTGCGTGCGCAAGTCGGTAAACGACGTGAGGAAATTCACGTAACTCTCCTGCACCGCATGATTGGTCTGCTCCTGTGCCAGCTCGTATGTTTCCTGAGCCTTCCGCACGTTGAGGCGGGCCGCCTTCAGCTTCCGGTTGTTCTTGAAGAGTGAAGAGATGTTGTACTTCACGCCCACACCTACAAACCAGTAGTTGAAATTATTGTCGAGCACAGGAACCTCGATGGTAATCGGTCCGTCCAGGTGTTCGGAAGCCATGAGCGAGATTTTCGGCAACCGTTCCGAACGCTCCAGCTTCTCCCGCTGGCGGTTGATTTTGATACCCGTTTCAGCCTGCTGCAAGTTGAGGTTGTTCTGTGCCGCCAGCTCCTGCCAGCTAGCCTCGCTCAGCGTCTGAATCTGACTGTCGTTCAGCGTAGTGTCCGGCTGTACCACCGTTCCTTCGGGCAAGTGCAGGGTAGTGACCAGCTGATGGTTGGCTATCTTGCAGGCATCCTCTACCTTGGCGAGTTGCAGGCGGAGCGTTTCCCGTTGCAGCTCATAGCGTGTGATATCATTTTGCAGTGCCGTACCCTGTTCCAGCCGTGCCTGCATGTTGGCGATTATCTGGTCGGTCAGTTCCAGATTCTTGTGCAGCACCTCGATCTGGTTGTTCAGCTTATACAGATTGAGGTAATGTCCTACGAGCAGGAAGCGGATATCCTGACGATTCTTCTGCCAGTCCATCTCCGCCAGTTGCTTCTCCAGCTCCGCCAGTTCGATACCGCTGCTGATGGCTCCTCCGGCATAGACCGCCAGCTGTGCTTCGAGGGCGAAATTGTTTCCCCAGTGCGGCATTTCTATCTTGGTAGCGTTGCTGAAATCACGGTCCCACAGCTTTCCGTTTCCCCAGTAGCTGCCCGAAAGCGACGCGCTGATGTCGGGCAACCGCTGTGCCTTGGCAGCTTTCAGGTTCTCGTCGGCAACTTCCTTTCCGGTGCGGAACGTCTGGATACTCTTACTGTTCTCGTCGGCAAGACGAAACATTTCTTCGATGCCCATCGTACGCGACTGGGCACACAGATACTGGCTGCATAGCACTGCACCACACAGCACTATGAGCCTGCTTTTTTTGCTCATACAAATAAAATGTTTATTGGATTTTTACTGAATTGATACAAACAACGGGATAAAGCGCAGGAGGGGTAGAATCAAATCAATGCAGCTGCTCCCCACGCATGGAAATCGTGGATTTTATTGATGTAGCGAACTGTATTGACAAGAATGATAGCTTTCATATTTGTTGTTCCCTTGTTGTTGAATTTTGCCGGCAAAGGTAGAAAAACCACCGATAACTTGTAACCTTATATACCTCGATTTTTAAGAGCCTTTAACTCTTATGTAAGGTTTGTTTACAAGATACTCTCCTTGTATTCGGTAGGCGACATGCCGGTGGTACGCTTGAAGATACGGTTGAAGTGTGCCGTCGATTCGAATCCGCATTCCAGACTGATTTGCGAGATATTCATCCGTTCGGCAGCAATGAGTTTGCAGGCATAGCCGATACGCATGTCGAGGATGTACTGCCTGAATGTCTTGCCGGTTTCCTGCTTGAAATACCGGCAGAAAGCCGCCTCGTTCATAGCCGTGTACGAGGCAATTTCGCTCAGGCTGACAGGCTGTGTATAACGCTTGTTCAGGTAAGCGATGATTTTCTCTATCTTCTTGTCGCCGAACACCGACGGGTCGGGGATATAGTTGGGAGAGGCTGCAAACTGCTTGCGGGGGAAAGCCGAGAGAGCTTGCAGCAGCGTAAGAATCTGTATAATCTGCTCCACTCCGTGCGATACGGGAATACGCTTCAGGCAGTCGGTTATCTCGCTTTTTCCGGCAAGCGGAAAGCGGATACCGCGGTGTGCTTTCTCCAGCAGCGAACGGATGGAGGCAAACTGTGTGTAGTGCGAGAACGAATACTGCATGAAATCTTTTTCCAGCTGAACATTTACTCCGAATACGCGGTATTTCTCGTTTTCGTCCGATTCGGGACAGTTCTGCATGCAGTGAGGAAGTCCCGATCCGAAGAAAATCAGGTCGCCCGCCCGGTAGTCGATGATACTGTCGCCCACCAGACACCTGCCGTAGCCCTGCTCCACGTACATCAGTTCATATTCGCTGTGGAAATGCCACGGATAGGTAAATCCGCGATAGTCGTAGAAACGTGCCCGTATCGGGTTCGAGCTGGAGATGGCAATGCGTTCGTTCAGTATCTTTCTCATGGCAGTCTGTAAAGGATTCTCTGCAAAAATACGCAAAATTCTTGCAAAAATAAGCTAAAATCGGTCTGTTATTTCGCATTACATTTGCAATGTATAAACAATTGAACAGTTAGGATATGAACGAACAGTTTAGCATAGCCGGAAAGGTAGCCGTAGTAACAGGCGGATCCGGCGTATTGGGAAGCAACATTGCCGAAGGTTTTCTGCGTGCAGGAGCCAAAGTCATTATTATAGGAGCACATCAGGACCGTGTGGATGCGGCACTCGAACGCCTTCGTACGGTGAGCAGTGAGGTAGCGGGTACGGTATGTAATGTGCTTGATATCAAAAGTCTGCAAGCTGTGAAAGAGCAGGTGCTTTCGCAGTGGGGACGCATTGACATCCTGGTCAACGCAGCCGGAGGAAACATTCCCGGAGGTACACTCACTGTCGACCAGAACATTTTTGATATGAAGGTGGAAGATCTCGACAAGGTGGTCGACCTGAATCTCAACGGTACGGTATACCCTTGTCTGGTATTCGGTGAAATCATGGCACGCCAGCAGTACGGAGCCATCGTCAACGTATCATCGATGGCAGCCTACGAGTCGATTACGCGTGTACCGGGCTATTCGATGGCGAAGAGTGCGGTAGAGAACTTCACCCGCTGGATGGCGCAGGAAATGGCTATCAAGTTCAGCGAAAAGATCCGTGTGAACGCCATTGCACCGGGGTTCTTCATCGGAAACCAGAATCGTGCTATCCTGATCAATCCCGACGGCTCGCTGACCGAACGTAGCCAGAAGGTGATTGCCAAGACTCCGATGAAGCGCTTCGGCGATATCTCCGAACTGAACGGAGCAGTGCAGTTCCTCTGTAGTGATGCAGCAAGCTTCATTACCGGAGCCGTACTGGCAGTAGACGGTGGATTCAGTGCTTTCAGCGGTGTATAAGATAAGGAGATAGAAAATAAGAGGTCAGAAACACTCGTTGCAGCATTGATGTTTCGGGTCGGTTTAAACTATTGTAACCGAAAGTAAAAGCTAAAACACTCGTTGCAGCACTGATGCTTCGGGCGAGTATAAAATAAAAAGATAATAAGAGTCTTCACGCCGGAGCAGTTCGTGTCCGCCCCTTGCGAAGGCGGGCAGTGCAGGCTACTCTGGCAGCAACGATAAACATACAGAGCATTATGATGGAAAAAACATGGAGATGGTTTGGAAAGAAAGATAAAATCACGCTTTCCATGCTCCGACAGATAGGAGTGGAGGGTATCGTAACTGCCCTTCACGATGTGCCGAACGGAGAAATCTGGACGGTGGAAGCGATAAACGACCTGAAGCAGTACATCGAATCGTACGGCATGCGCTGGTCGGTAGTAGAAAGTCTTCCGGTATGCGAGGCTATCAAATACGCAGGACCGGAGCGCGACCAGTTGATAGAAAACTATAAGGTGAGCCTTGCTAATCTGGGCAAGTGCGGTGTAAAGACCGTGTGCTACAACTTCATGCCGGTAATAGACTGGGTACGCACCGATTTGCAGCATCCTTGGCCCGACGGCAGCAGCTCGCTGTACTACGACCGTGTACGCTTTGCTTACTTCGATACACGCATCCTGCAACGTGAGGGAGCCGAGAAGGACTATACGGAAGAAGAACTGCGCAAGGTGGCAGAGCTGGACAAGGTAATTACCGAAGCAGAAAAGGATGAACTGGTAGATGCCATCATCGTGAAGACACAGGGCTTCGTGAACGGCAATATCCGTGAGGGCGACAAGAATCCGGTAGCTATCTTCAAGCGTCTGCTCTCGCTCTACGACGGCATCGACCGTGATGCACTGCGCGAAAACATGCGCTATTTCCTTTCGGCCATCATGCCGGTGTGCGAGGAGTATGGCGTAAACATGTGTGTGCATCCAGACGATCCTCCTTTCCAGATTCTGGGACTGCCGCGTATCGTAACCAACGAAGAAGATATCGATTGGTTCCTCCGTGCAGTAGACAATCCGCATAACGGTATGACCTTCTGTGCGGGTTCGCTCAGCGCAGGCGAGCATAACGATACGCGCGAGCTGGCAAAGAAGTTTGCCAAGCGTACTCACTTCGTACATCTGCGCAGTACGGCTGCCATGCCGGGAGGCAACTTCATCGAGAGTTCGCACCTGTCGGGACGTGGTCACCTCATCGACCTGATCCGTATCTTCGAGCAGGAGAATCCGGGACTCCCCATGCGTGTGGACCACGGCCGCATGATGCTGGGTGACGAGGACAAGGGCTACAACGCCGGTTACTCATTCCACGGACGTATGTTTGCCCTGGCTCAGGTAGAAGGTATGATGGCGGTGGTGGAAGATGAGCTGAAACGTGGAGTCACACTCTGAAACCGTCAGCAAAAGATGATGATCTTTCGCTGAAATCTGTACAGAAAAGAATAATTCCTGCCCATGTTTTTCCTAAAATGTGCTGATGTTTTTTAGGGGAAAGGTGGGCAGGAATTTTTATTGATAATATTTAAGATGAAAAGACTTCAGATAGGGAAAGTATAATTGTGTATTGTTTCAGCATAAACTTGTTAAATTGAACATGTCGAGGATTGAAGTATTTTTATTCTCATCCATAGTTTCTTTGTTTTGTATAAATTTTATGTAAGATAATTCTCAATATAATAAATAGCATTAACTTTGAAAATAATAATGGTTGAATTTATTTTAATATTATGATTGGGATAGGTCTGTAAAGTTATACCTTTATTGCTATCTTATTTAATTTCAATAATATTGTATCTTATATTAGATTATACTAATGAAAATATCTAAGAGCCTATATATATAATTATTGAATATCTGATGAAAGATTATAATTGGAGTTTGAAAGAAGAAAATCCTAAGTTATATAAGAGTATCTGATATAAATGATATAATTTTATATTAATAGAGAGTTGAGATCTTAAAATTTTATTAATGGTACTATGGCGAAAATATATATACCTTATGGCTATGAAAAAGCAATTGAGACATGTCCATTTTTGTTTCTAAAAAAATGTGTCTATAAAGATTATCAGAATGAATTAGTCTATTATTGGAAAGTTGAAGATGATAATATTAATGATACATTTAAAGAAGAAGAATTCGGTGATGAATATAAGGATAGTGAGGTCTTATTGGGTAAAGTGGTTAAGATAACTAATAATGTTAATTCACGTGAAACGACTAATAATAAAAGTGATATTTATCAAATCTCTGTAGTAAATCAGCCTGAGGAATCAGATTTAGACATAATGCTCAACTATGCAATTGGTGGAGAACTAAATATATTAAATGAAAAATTTAATTATTGTTATTTAATGTGGTGCTTAAATTATGGTGATATAAGCCCTAATTTACTTAGGGCATCTATAAATAAACATCCTAAGAAAGAAAAACTGTTAAGTATATTAAGAGAAATATCTCCTTGTTTATCAATACAAAAACAAAATTTATTGATCTCTCTTTTAGGAAGTGGGAAAATATATAATCCGACTTGTGTAACGGAAGCATTATTTCGTATAAATCCTCAACAAAAGAATTTTGATAATCTTACTATATTTGATAAGTTCGACATTATATTTAGATTTATAAAATATCAGAATATTGAATTTGATATATTAAAAGAACTAGATAGAGATAATGAAATTATAGAAATATATAATTGGTTGGAAAATGATGAATATAAAATAAGTAATTATAATATTGTTACTAAATGGTATTCATTCATGTCTCATTATATTAGATTGTATATAGTAAAAAGGTATTTTCATGATATTAGGAATAAATATATCGAATACGATGAGAATATAATAGAACAATTTGAGAATAATAAATATAATAAATTTCAGATTTTTAGACATTGTTTGAAATCTCCCAAAGAGGCCTATCCTTTAAGCATAGAATTATTATGTAACTCTGTAAGAATATTTAAAAAAAGTAATGGACGAAAATTTCAAGATATAAATGGTCTACTTGATATAGCGATAAAAAAATGTGATGTTGTACAACCTAAGATAGATTTTAAGGTTAATGAAATATTACCAATATGTAATGGCGGCGCAATTGTCAATGCAAGTTTTTCTGGATTTATAAAAATAGAAAAGGAATATGTATTAAAGCCTGAAACTATAGAAAAGGAAAATATAAAAAAACATGCGAAAAATTTAATTGATAGATTTACAAGTAGATATGAGGAATATTTTTGTAGTTATGCTATAAATGGAGATATACAATTAGCAAAATGTCTCAACTTATTCAAAGGTGAAGCTAATTGCTTAAAAAAGCATGTATATGATGATAGATGGAATATGGTCAATAATAATGCTAAAGATCTTTGTAGATTATTTATTGATGATATAGATGGTGATAATATTAAATATTTTGAGGAAAAGCAAGTTAACTATGAAAAGCTAATTAATATAATACGTTCTTTACCTCAAAAATATGGAATAAAAAACAAAAGTGGATATTCATTTATTGACATAAATGAATCAAGGCAAGAATTATTAAATGAGTTTTACGAATTAAAATGTTATAAGATATATCCTAATAAGGATGCTGTTTTAGTGTCTAAGCAATACAATATTAATAAAATACAATATATCAATAGTCTTAACATATCTTTAGACAAAGAAAATTTGTTGGAACAAAAAAAATGGATGTCGGATATAACTTTAAAAACTTTGAAAGAAGAGCTTAAAACAGAACCTATTTGCGGAACCTATTTTGAAGTAGGCCCTGATAAGTTGGATTATCTGTCAAAGATTTATTATTATAATGCCTCTAGTAATGATAATGATTTCTTTACATGCCGAAATAATAGTAAGTTCTATAACTTATGTGCTCCCAAATATGCAGGTACTATTCATAAGGCTACTGAATTGAATTATTTTTGGTGTAGAGGTAAAGAATGCTTTAAAAATAATTTAGATTATCAAAATATTGAAAAATGTTATGACTATAAAGATTATACATTGTTACATATAGCAGAAATATTAGGTTATAAACTTATAACGACAAAACCAGGGGGCTACGAATCTATGGTGATAGTTAGAAATTATATAGCACAGATTATGAAGTCTGTAAAAAAATTTAATAGACTAAAATGTCGAGAGTGTGGTCATTTATTATTTATTTATAAGGAAGGTTCATATAATCAGCATACAAAATACGAATGTATTAATAGTTTATGTTCTGAATATAGGAAAGAAGTATATTTAAATTATTGCTATAAATGTAAGAAAGGATTGATTGACTCAAGAGATACGGCACAATGTGATAATCATTGGTATGTGTGCCCATCATGTTTATCATGTTGTGATGATAATTTGATAGAAAGATTAATTCAAAGAGATTTATTATATAAAAAATCATCTAAATGGCTTGCAATGAGGGGAAAAGGTCATAATGATAAGAATATGTATTTTTGTCCTTCATGTGGTACATTGCTTACCAATAATGGAGATATATATTATTGTGATACTTGTAATAAGAAGTGGGTGAAAAATAATGAAACAATGGATATTTAGTAAGTTAAGATAATGCAAACTCTTCCTGTCAATTTTAGGTTTGTTCACAGGAAGAGTTTGCTGTTTTTATAAATCTTCAGTGTCATTTTATTAAATGTGTACGAAACAGAGTAACTGGTTACTTTTTGTTTGTCCAGTTGCAGAAGGGGCAGGTGCTTTTACAGAGTTACTGTGCAAGCTTTACGCTTCTGGTTGTTCAGCAGCTCGCTAGTCCTGTGCATTAATATTGTGGCAGACTCGCTTGGGCGTTATTTTTAGAACGGTTTCAACAGTCTTGCCAGTCTTGTACATTACTACTGTGACGTACTTGCTTCAGTATTACTCTTCGAATTGTTTCAACAGTTCCTTGCACCTTTGTACATGCTTTTTATACTGAAACAGCGTGTTTGCAATGGCGAGAATGATGAAAACAATACCCGATACGGTGATGAGCTGAACGGCAGCGAGGTTTTCTGCACGGGCATACAGATGCATAAAGATATAGGTAAGCATCACGATCAGAGGAATAATGCTTCCGATGAGCGCCCAGTCATAGAACTTGCGATAGCCGGCAATTTTTTCCGTCACCGTCCGTACATCGTCGTTCAGCAGATCGTCCATTCCCAGTTTCCGGCTGACCCACAGGCTGATTCCCAGGTCGGCCAGTGCCCATAACGATACCAGTATTCCGAACAGTATCGGAAAATTCGTATTCAGACAGATAATCATAACCGCAGGTATAGTCAGTATATCGAGCCACATTCTGCTTTTGATTTCCTTGCTGACAGCCAGTGCAGGCTGCTTTCTGATAGATTTGAAAAACTTTTCGTTCAGGGCATCCTGTTTTTTCAGCTCCTTCTTGAGTGTGTTGTATTCCGATTTCAGAATCTGAAGTTCTTGTTCAATATCAATTTCCATACGATTCTTTTTTTAGATGTTAGACATTTTTTTCAACAGCTCCTTGATGCGGACCAACTTGAATGAGACGTTTTTGACAGAAATACCTAGGATAGCGCCAATCTCGTCGTAACTCAGGCCTTCGAGCCACAACAGGACAACGCTTCTGTCAACCAGTCCCAATGCGTTGATTCGTGCATAAAGTTGCTTTATTTGCAGATTTTTTTCAAGATTGCTGCTAGTGTGGAGGTCGATACCTAAAGTCAGCCGTTCCTGTTCTTTCTTCTGTTTGTTGTGAAAGTTGATACAGTAGTTCAGGCTGACACGATAGATCCAGGTTTTTATGTCACTTTTTCCTTTAAAGGCATCAAAGCCCTTCCACAGTCTGACCAGAATTTCCTGGTACAGATCGTTCACCTCGTCTGTATTGTCTGAAAACATGTGGCAGACGGTGTAAATAGTCCGTTCATACATTCGGATGATTTCCGTAAATTGCTGTTCTTTCGTATCCATTTTATTTCTTGTTTCTATTTGTTAGACCGTAAACCGGCTTAAAAACTATACGCTTGCAGCAATTTTTTTGAAAGATGTATCATATGGATGGCATGGGTTTGAATACAGTATTTCAGTACGTCATCGGTATAGCGTAAGAAACTACTACTGTTCTTACACCAGCCTGTGGGTATTGTTTTTGATAATATTCCGTAAGGTCGAGATACAGATACGGAGTGATAAGCGTTGTGTTTTCGGATTTTGTCTGTGCTCCTCTGACGATAAAGACGTCGAATGGAGGATAGGATGTTTCATTTCCCGATTCATCCAGGAACGTCCATTCCATATATCCTGATATGCTTCCCTTGCCAGATAACGGCAGAAGTTTGTAAGATTCGGGAAACTCTTCGGGATTTTTGTTGACCTGCTTCAGGATACCTTTTCCCTGCATCTGTTCCGTATTGTCTATGATAACCCATTTCGAAAGACCTTCCCCATAAAAATAAATCAGGTAATGGTTGTCCAGCGGCATAACGGGATTCGATTTCAGATTTTTTTCAATCGTCTCTTTATCGTCGGCATCTATCGCATAGCTGTATTCGGGAATAAACTTGTCCTTGTAGTACCATGCAGGGATGAAATTTCCGGGAAGGTCTTCCGAATCCTTTTTCTCTTTAGATAGAATTTCCAACAGTTGGTATTCCGTCCATGCAGGCTGACTCATACGGTGATCCAGATAACTCGTTTCGCTGATTCTGATTTCATATTCATATCCTTCTTCATACTCGAACCCTTTGATAGAACTCAGACTTTCCCATTCGGCAGACTGTTCTTTCTTTACAGCATATACATCCGTCAGGTAATTGAATCCGTCAGACCAGCCGACACCCGGTATCTGTTGAGAAGCTACCGTCAGGAGATATTCCTTGTAGTCTGTAATTTGTGTGCCTTCTTCATCTTCATTGTTGCAGCTGGTGAGATTGAGTGTGCACAGGAATAACATCAGTATTCCCCATAATTTTTTTGTCTTCATATTACTTTGATTTATAGTTCTGTGTCTGAATTTGAATTTCTGTAAAGAAACTCGTATAGTCATGAGACTTTTTGCGTATTGATATATATGTTTTTATGTGACGAAACAAATATACTATAAAACAAATTGAAAATGATTCTTTTGATGCTAATGTGTTTAAAAACGGGATTATTGTATGAGATATCTTTTGCCTCTGTTTGAGTGTGAGATTGAAACAATGATGCTTAAAACAAAATATTATAGAAAAAAGATTATTTTATAATCATAATTGTATATTTGGTGATGAGTTTACCTAATATTAATAAACGGCAAATTATTATATATTGATTTTATTTATTGTGATATGAAGACAACGTTTTTATGGAGTGTATGTATTTTCTTGTTATGCCTGCTCGGTTTGAGCGGATGCAGCAGTGACACAGACGAACCGGCAACTGAAGTTTACCATCTTTCGTTCGAGAAAGATTATTACGAATGTCCTTTGATAGGGACCAAGAGTATTATGGTACGAGGGGGAAACAGAGATTATGACGTGGAAGTGGCGAATCCTGAAATTATGGAGGTAACAGTCGATTTGTCGAGTCCGGTCGGGATGGGCAGCCTGCGTATAGTTCCCAGACAAAAAGGGAAAACAATGGTTACGGTGAAAGATAATGTTACCCATGAAACCGTTAGTCTGGAAGTAAAGATAGTAGACGCTTATCTGAATCTTTTGGTAGCCAATCCGGTACATGAACCTTACGCTCAGGGTGATGAACTTTTCCTGATAAATAATGAGGACAGAGATTTCTATTTGTATGACGAAAACTGGCAGCTGCGTGATAGTGGCAGTTATAAGTTTTATGTCGACGGTGAAACTCCTTTCCTGGAACTGACGTTTGCAAAGGGTACGGACGGAAAAAAGATCCGTCTGTACGATATATCTTTGACAAACCAGCAGATGTTTGCTGTAATAAAGTCGTTGTTGGGATGGGACTGGAGAGAGTATATGAACGGTGGGGCAGTCACTCGGGAAGTGTCGCCTATTGTCATGCACGCTACGGATACTGAAACCGGTGCCGACTGTTATTTTATGGTCCAAACACACAGTATGCCCGAACATGTGCTCGACTGAATTGTAATTCCTGAGTTTTTCGATATTCCCCTTGCCATGCCGACCGGATGGTGAGGGGAATTTTTTTTATCTGTTTCAGGCAGATTATGTTTGGCTTTCTCTGATGAAACGTCAGAAGTGCAATGTGTAAGCAGAAAAGGTTTTATTTTATATTTTTATCTAATACGTGTTTAAAATATATAAATATCTCCGTTTTTATTTTCTGATGTATTTTGACTAAAATATATATATTATTTATTTGTGTTGTTTTATATGCTTTAAAATGTTGTTTTATGTGTACAATTTGTTGTTTAAATGTTTTGTTTTGTAGAAAAATAATATTTTTGTTATAAGATTTTTATGTAAAATTTGATTAAAATAAAAATAATACTGTATATTTGTGTCAACGCATAAGAATCATATAGGACGGGCGGTTGGAAAGATAATCGTATTTCGGTTGAGGCCGCATTTCAGTCAATGTCGGAGTTTGTCGGCCAAATGGTTCGGAACGTTTTTTCGGAAGAATATTATTATTTTTAAAATAGAGAGTTGTTATGAAAAACAAGTTATTAGTATTGGCGACCCTTCTGTGGGTTGTATTCTCTTTTAGCGCGTGTAGTGATGAAGATGAAGTGGTAGAAAAAGTAAAGCTTGCAACACCGGAGCTTACGCAGACATTGAACGACCATACATCGTTTACGGTGAGCTGGCAGGCAGTGGAAAATGCAGTTGCTTATATGTGCGATATGGACGGCCAGACCACGGAAACCAGCGATTTGTCCATTACTTTCAGTGGCTTGGAGGAAGCATCTTCGCATGTAGTGAAGGTAAAGGCTGTGGCCGATGCTAATTCCAATTATCAGGACTCCGAGTGGGCGGAAATGACCGTACAGCTTCAGGAAAAGGGAGCTGATTTCGAAATTACCTGCAAGGTGTCGGGTAAGAACGTGGATGTGACGGTGAAACCGGCCGACAAGAAGATGGCGTATTACTCAGAGATTCTTTCGGATGCCGACTATAAGGATTACGGAGGAGATCCGGTAAAGGCTTTCCAGCAGATTATCAATTTCTATAAGGAGATATTCGGCGAGGGTACGTTCGATTTCCTGAAGGATATGGGCGATGTCAGCTATACCATGGATATGGATGCTTACAACCTCGACGCGTATGTATTTGCAGCCGGTATCGATGAAGACCTGAACATTACTACCGAAGTGGCCATGCAGGCATTCAAGACCGATCCGCTGCCGCTGTCCGACAATACGTTCGATATCAAGTTGCTGGAAAAGGGTCCGGCTAAGGCTGTGTTCCATGTAACACCGTCGAACAACGATCCGTATACCATGATTGTCATGGAAAAGGAAGATCTGAAAGGATATACTGACGACGACCTTCACAGCTTGTTCAGCAATGAATATAAAGGATGGATCAGAGAACACCTTTACAAAGGAGAAATGGATATGACCTATACCGACGGATTGTTCCCGGATACGGAATACATTCTGTTTGTGTTCGGATGGGATACGGAACCGAATACGGAACTGAACCGCTTTGAATTTACAACCGACAAACCGTCGGAAGGCAGCGATATGACTTTCGAGTTTGAGGCAGAAGTACAGGGACCGACTGATATTTATACCAAAGTTGTCCCCTCGGATCCGGAAGCGTTGTACTTTACGGATGTAATCAAGAAATCGGATGTAGACAAGTATGGAGCCGACCATCTGGACGATTACTATAAGGATATTTGCGAAAACAACGGCGGATTCCCGTTCATCGACTACATGCAGTTGTTTGTCGTAGTTGGTACGTGCGAATATCTGTACGATTACCTCGATCCGAATACGGAATATGTACTGATGGCGGTGCCTTTGACTATCGAAGGCGATAATGTGCTCTTCCATACGCCTCAGTTCTATGATGGAGAACTGGTGACACCGGCAGAATGATTCATGTTCCGATAGAATAAATACCTGAAATAAAATATGACTGGTCTGGAGGTGATACTTGCAGACCGGTCTTTTTTATAGGCTGTTCCGGATTTTTTATGCGAAAATGTGTTCTCAGGAATTTTCGGATGGTAGGAACAGGCAGAACAGGACGGCAAAAATGCAAAGTGTAAGTAAAAAGAATTTTTTTTGCATTTTTAGATGTTTTGTAATTAAAAAAATGTAAAAATATAGGTATTTTTACTTTCTTCTTGATTATCCTAAATATTTGCTTATAATCTATTTTTGTTGACAATATGTTTTTTAATGGGCTTAATTGGTGAATTAATTATACTCTATTTGTTTATCTGGTTTTAATTTGCTTATTAAATGAATATTTTTTATATAAAATTTTGTTTAAAATAAAAATATCTATTTATATTTGTGGAAACAATAAAAATGGTTTGCGATTATGGAACGTATATGGATTAATTGGAAAGACAATTGCAGAAAGGCATTGTCCTCTGTTGTGGCATTTTTGCTGGTTTTGGTAATGTATGGATGTTCTGGTAATTCTTCTGATGAACCCGAGTCAGAAATGCTGGTCTTGAACGCTACTTCACTCCTGATTGAAGCGGATGGAGCAGATGTAACAGAATTTACTGTAACAAAAGGTAATCAGGATGTAACTGCTGCTGCAGAAATCTTGCAGGATGGAAAGGTTTTTTCTGGAACTCGCTTCTATACAGATACTGAAGGTGAATATAAATTCTCAGCTCGCTATAACGGTGAAACTTCTGCTGAAATTGTAGTACGTGCTACCAAATCGGAAAATCTCGTTATGCCTGCCGATCCGGAACCGGACCGTTATGAAGGATTTGTGAAACGTGTACTGTTATTGCAGGCTACAGGTACCTGGTGTGGATATTGTCCGCTTGTAATGAGTGGAATCAAGACATACAGTGACACTTATTCAGACGGACTGGCTGTCTTCGCGGCTGCTCATAACGGTGATGGAATGTCTAATGATTTCAGCAATAAGGTCATCAACTGGTTGAGCGTATCTGGATTCCCGACATTAAATGTTAACCTGATACCGGGTACAACTATTTCTTATGTTTCTGAAGGAAATGTGGGTGAACAGAATGCCGGACTTATCAGACAGGCAGTAGAAGAATATACAGCAAAGGATGCCAAAAGTGCTATTGCGGCTGTGGTACGTGCTGATAAGGCTTCTAATAAAGTAGAAGTTGAAGCTAAGATAAAGATAGCCGAAGGTGGCAGTTACCGTGTGGCTGCCTGGTTGCTTGAAGATGGCATTTATGATAATACTCAGGAAAACTATCTCGGCCTGGAAGGTGATTTTTATACACACAATAATGTATTGCGTCAGTCAAGCGCATCGCTTGCTTTCGGTGATAAGCTGGGTGATTCACTTCCGGCAGGTTCCACTGAAGACTATTCATGCAGTTTTACACTGTCATCCGAAAAGATGGATAACTGCCGTGTGGTTATCATGGTTACAGCTCCGGAAGGTGGCGTGTTTGCTGTAGATAATGTAGTGATGTGTCCGCTTAATGATAAGGTTGGATTTGAGTACAAATAATAAGCTGTATGCGATATCTGTTTTTTAAAATACAGCTCTTGTTGTTTGTTCTCTGTGTAATGGCTTCCTGTAGTGACAGCAATGATGAACCGACTGTACAGGAACCGTTTCTGGAAATAACTCCATCGGGGGGAGAGGAAATCTCCTCCGAGGGAGGTAAGCTGACACTTACGGTAAAAAGTAATGTTGACTGGGAAGTGACGAGCAACCAGTATTGGTGCAAGGTGACTGCCGGAGATGTATTGACAGGCAATCAGACACTCAATTTGGAAGTCGAGGAGAACTTGTCGCAAAATTCTCGTCAGGCTACACTCAGTTTTACTTATTCTGCTACGGACGGATCTCATACCAGTGAGGTAACTGTGCTTCAGAAAGGACAGGAGTTTGTTGCAGGAGGAACTTACAAGATTCCCGTGGTGTTTCATGTATTGTATTCCAACCGGAACATGCCTACACAGTATGTTCGTGAAGGACACTTGCAGACAGTGCTCGATGAGGTGAATAAACTGTATAGCGAGTGCAGTCAGGATCTGAAACTGGAATTTGTCATGGCAACAGTCGATCCGGATGGTAATCTGATGGAAGAACCGGGAGTGGACCGTATACCTTGGGCTTCTATTCCTATTGATTGTGAAAAGTTCATGTCTAGTTCAGATGATAAGTATCTCGACCTGATATGGAATCCGGATGAGTATATGAATATTATGTTGTATAAATTCAGTAATAGTGCCATTGCCGGTATTGCACAGTTCCCCTTCCTGCTGGCTCCAGATTATTTGGAAGGTTGTGAAATCTGGACAGGAGGAGCGCTCTCTCAGGAAAACCTGAATCGTCCGCAGTGCATATCTGTGAATAGTGACTATGTATACAACATGGTATCGCTGACACCTGAAACACCTGATGGTGACGATGGATGTGTAGCTATGACCATAGCGCACGAGCTGGGACATTATCTGGGATTGCGTCATGTCTTTTCTGAATCTCTTTGGGGATGCCGTGATACTGATTACTGCGATGATACTCCTACCTACGACAGATCTGCTTACGAAAAGCTGGTAGCTACCTATTTGGGCACTTCCAACTTTAAAGATTATTTGGATGAGCTGATACAGAGAGAGAGTTGCACCGACGGTAGCGTATTCGTATCGGACAATATTATGGATTACTCTATTTCGTACTCCAATAAGTTTACGTCCGATCAGGCTGAACGCATACGTTATATTCTTGAAAAAGGTGTATTCGTTCCCGGTCCTAAAAACAGAACGAATGAAACCAAGTCGAGAAGTATCGGAAAGCTTGATTTACCTATGACTATAATGAAATGAGAAAATGTTATTAATTAAAAATTGCTTATGAAAAAGTTTATGAAATGGATGCCGATATCTATGATGATATTGGGTAGTATGTTTATGTTTGCTGCATGTAGTGACGATAACGAACCTACAACACCGGAAGAACCCGGAACAGAAACTCCCGGAGCAAAGGTCAGTATTCAGTTGGGTTATGAAAGTATTGAGGTAGAAGCTGCCGGAGGTTCTGCTGAAGTTACTTATACGCTGAAAAATGCAGGTACAAACCCGAAAATAAGCGGAACTTCTGATCAGGACTGGATTACAGACATTCAGGCTGCCGACGGTAAGGTTACCATGTCTGTTGCTGCAAATACTGAAACTGCAGACCGTACAGCTAAAGTAACATTGACTTATTCTGATGATGAGAAAAATGCTGCATCTGCCGAATTGACCGTTACACAGGGAGCTAAGGCAGAAGAAAAGTTCACTATTACAATTCCTGGAGAAAGCGGTTCTACATGGATTCCGTTCGAAATTCAGCCAAAAGACCAGTCAGCTCAATACTTCCTTAACATTCGTCCGGCTGAAGAAATGGAAGGATTTGTCAGTGATGAGGCTTTGTTCAATTCAGATATGAGCTTCTATCAGGAACTGGCAGATCAGTACGGAATGTCTTTGAATGATGTATTGGTAGCAACAGGAGCCCTTGTAAGCGGTCCGATGGAAGATTATCTGTTTACTAAATTGTCACCGTCTACTGAATATTGCATCTATTGCTACGGAGTAGAAAACGGAAAACTGGTTGCTCCTGTATCAAAGGTTAACGCTGCTACAACTGCTGCTGCACCGGTAGATAACCAGATTACTATTGATGTAACTAATAAAATAGCATCTTCTGTAGCATTCACTGTAAAAGTTACTACATTCGATGCTTATGCTTTGGCTATATTCGATGGCAGTGCAAGCGATGCTGAAATTGAATCTGCTCTGATGGGAGAAGATGTAAGTATTTATGCAGGTAATCAGCAATTATCACTCAATACTGCTTTGGAAGTTGGTAAGGAATATGCAATTGCTGCTATCGGACGCGCTGGCAATACAGCAACAACTAAGTTGGTTGTTACTAGATTTACAGCAGAAGAAGGTCAGGTGGTTGAAAACTTGACTTTGGACATGACAGCATTGGCATTTGATGGTGATGAACTTGCTGCACATTTGGGCGTAGATGATTTGAAAGGCAGACCGATTTTGTTCAATAACATCGAAACTAACGGTACTTATACACTTACTTATCCGGTAACAGTTGAAGAATTGGCCGATTTGAGAAAGCAAGTTGAAGAACAAAATCCGGGTGAAGAAATTACTGATGAAACTCTCTATGCTGTAATTTTGAATGCTTTTGCTGCTTATAGTTCTCCAGATAGACAGTCATTGTGGCTTGCTTCAGAAGGTAGTTGGGTAGTGCTTAGTATGACAATTGATGAGGCTCAAAAGAATTATAAAGTTGGATCAGTTGATATTGAAGTAAATGAAAATACTTACTCACCAGTTGAAGAAATTGACAAGTATTTGGATTTGAATACTTCGAAAGTTCTGTTTAAGAAAGCTGGTAACCTTGATGTTAAAGCTGCCGCAGCTGCTGTCAAGAAGTACTTGGATAAGAAGTATACATTTAAGACTTCTATCGAATCTCAGTCAATGATTAAATCAATGAAAAAATAATCTTTTGGGATATTACTTGCATGGCTTTGTCCGGAATGTTTCTGGACAAAGTTCATAAGAGAAGATAAGGAAAACGTTCCGTCAGGCTTATAAGGCTTGGCGGAACGTTCTTTTTTATGTACTCATAGGTATACAGGTCGTGAGAAAAGATCTGTAATGGTTTCTTCACACGAATCACACGGTTTCTTTACATCGCGTTTATGTGGGTGTAATACCCGGCTTTTACTTTTGTTGCGTCAATTTAGAAACACTTAACTAAAGAATATGATGACAACAAAATTTAAACAGTTCTTATTGTTTTTTATGGTCTTGCTGCTTTCGGCAGGACAAGTGATGGCTCAGGACAACCGGGCTGTCATTTCGGGTATTGTAACCGATGAAACCGGAATGGGGGTTATCGGAGCTGCTATTCAGGTAAAGAATGAATCAACCGGATTTAATACCGGTTCTATTACAAATGAGAATGGTGAATATACCATCAAGCAGTTACCGCTGGGTGGACCATACAGTATAACGGTAACTTATGTAGGCTATGGCGATCAGAAGAAAACTGGATATACACTGAATCAGGGAGATTTGCTCCGACTGGATTTTCAGTTGAAAGAAGAGAGTGTAGTGATGGAGGCGGTAGAAGTAGTTGCAAATTCATTGAAGAATACTATTGCCACTACCGGAGCTGCTACTTCCGTTACGGAACGCGACCTGGCAAAGCTTCCTGTAAACGGACGTAACTTTACTTCGCTGGTAGATCTTTCTCCACTTAGTACCGGATCCAGCCTGTCAGGACAGCTTGCATCGTCTACCAACTATACCATCGACGGTATGACGGCAAAGAATCCGACTTCGGGAGGTAGTACGACAAGCCGAAACGGTGTGCCGTATGCTATTTCTATGGAGGCTATCCGTGAGTTTAAGGTGGTAACCAATCAGTACGATGTGACCAACGGACGTGCCGGAGGTGGTACGGTGAGTACAGTTACCAAGTCGGGTACCAATACGCTGACCGGTAGCGCGTTTACTTTTGCCCGTGCCAACTGGTTGTCCAGCCCGTATGATATCCGCGGAAACAAGCGCGACAATGACTTCTCTACTTATCAGTTTGGTGCTTCACTGGGAGGTGCGCTGGTAAAAGACCGTGCTCACTTCTTCATTGCATGGGATCATCAGGCAGACTCTCGTCCGCTGTATATTGCCGATATCCAGAGTGCTGCCGATGAAAAACGTTATAGTCTGACCACAGACGTACGCGACCGTTTCTTACAAATTGCACGCGATAAATATGGAGTATCATCCAATCCTCAGTTTGGTGCTTTCGATAAGAAGCAAAGCACTGATGCCGTATTTGCCCGTTTAGACTGGCAGATCAATGCTACCAATCTTTTGACGTTTACAGATAACTTTGTAAACGATATGAATAATCTGGGATTGGGGGACAATACCTCTATCTGTCTGTACGAAACTTATGGTAATGTACATTCGCTGAACAACAGTGCCATGGCTACCTTGCGTTCGGTAGTAGGTCCGAAAGGAACCAATGAACTGAAGTTGCAGCACCTTTATACGCTGGAAGAATCTATGCCGGGCGATGAGTTGCCTTCTTCCAATATTCCCCGAGCTATTGTCAGCAATGTAGAATCTCAGATTGACGGTAAGACGGCTACTACCAGCATTCAGTTGGGAGGACAGCGTTATTGCCCTGAAAACTTCTACAATCATGTGCTTCAGCTTGTCGATAATTTCTACTACAATACAAACAAAATCAATTATACGTTTGGAGTAGACATGATGTATACACACATGAACTCACGCTATGGTAGTGAAACGAACGGACGTTTCTACTTCAACGGACTGGACGCTTTCGACAATCTGGAACCGTACCGTTACGTTCGTGAACTGTATCTTACTCCCGACGACCGTGTGAAACAAAACATTCTGAATGCCGGTGCTTATGCACAGTTGCAGACTAAGCTTTTCCCGGGATTTGAGCTGATTGCCGGCTTGCGTCTGGATAATGCTACTTATTTCAACAAGGGTACGTTCAATCAGACTGTATACGATGAATTGGGATTGAGAACAGACAATGGCTTGTCTACTTTCCAGGTTCAGCCGCGTTTGCAGTTTACCTGGGATATCAATGACAAACATAAAGATATCATCCGTGCCGGTGCTGGTATCTTTGCTTCCGATATCAACAACTATGCCATGATCAACAACATGGTGTTCGACGGTACACGTACTGCTTCGCTGGATATTACACTTGACAAAACAGCTTCCAACTATCAGGAAATGCTGAACCTCATCCGTCCGGATTTCCCTTCGTACCGCAAGGATCCGTCTACAGCACCGGGAGCCGAACTTTTCAATAACCCGAATGTGGAAAAACTTTCTACCATAAACATGAATGGTGCTGACTGTAAGGTGCCGGTTATCTATAAGGCTAACCTCTCGTATACACATTTCTTCAGCGACCGCCTGAAAATGAGTGTAGCCGGATATATGACACTGGGACGCAACAACTATATGTATGTAGACCGTAACATGGTGGATGAACCGTACTTCCGTATCGCTTCCGAAGGAAATCGTGGAGTGTATGTCCCTGCAAATACTATCGACGATAAAGGGGTAGCCGACTGGAAAGAGAGCAGAAAGAGCGACAAGGTAGGACGTGTGCTTGAAATGGTAAGTGAAGGTAAGGTTAATCAGTTTGCTTTCGTTATCGACGGTACATGGCGTTATTTCAAGGATGGAGAACTTTCATTCAGCTATACATGGAACGATACAAAAGACAATACTTCTTACAACGGAAACGTGGCAAACTCGGCTACACTTTCTCAGATGGTTGTAGACGATCCGCGTGATTTGAGCCAGATGAGCTATTCAAGCAATCAGTTCCGTCATAAAGTGGTAGTATATGGTACAGCTCCTACTTTCTGGGGAATCAGTGTGGGTGCACGCTTCTCAGGTATCGGCGGTACACGCTATTCACTCATCGTAGGTGGAAATGTGAACGGTGACTTTGTCGATTCAAATGATTTGGCTTATATTTACGATCCGAACGATCCGAATACTCCGCAGTATCTGAAAGACGGTATTAACAATATTCTTTCTAATCCGGATGTAGAGGAAAGTACAAAAGATTATATTCGCAAGAGTTTCGGAAAGGTAGCCGAACGTAACGGTGGAGTAAACGGATTCTACGGTACACTCGACTTGCGTCTGGCTAAGAAATTCCAGTTCTACAAGAAACACAGTCTGGAACTCTCGGTCGATATATTCAACGTACTGAATATGCTGAACAAGGACTGGGGTGCAGGACATAACTTGGGAGCTCAGAAGATTTATACCATCAAGAGCTTCGATAAGGAGAAAAAAGAGTATGTATACAATGTCAATGCAAATACCGGTGTGTCTAGTCTGAACGGTACTCCTTATCAGGTTCAGATCGGGTTGAGATATGCGTTCTGATAAACAAACTGAAAATAAATAACGATGATTATGAAAACAAGAAATTTACTGATGGCTTGTGCCTGTGCACTCTTTACACTGGCAGGTCAGGCTCAGACACAGGTGATCGCTCACCGCGGATTCTGGAAAGCAGAAGGTTCGGCACAGAATTCTATTGCAGGATTGAAAAAAGCTGCCGAAGCTAAAGTATATGGTTCTGAATTTGACGTACAGCTCACAGCCGACGGAGTGGTGGTAGTAAACCACGATGATGCGATAGACGGACTGGTTATCGGTGAAACGGCTTACGATAAGCTGAAGGACCTGAAACTGAAGAACGGTGAGAAACTTCCTACGCTTGCCGATTATCTGGAAGCCGGAAAGAAATTGCCGGATGTACAGCTGATTCTGGAAATCAAGCCTCATAAAACAAAGGCACAGGAAGACCAGATTGCAGAAACTACTGTAAAAATGGTAAAGGAATACGGATTGGAAAAGCAGGTGGAATATATCTCATTCAGCATGAATATCTGTGAGCAGCTTGCTCGTCTTACTCCCAAATCGGAAATCGCTTACCTGAAGAGTGACATCGCTCCCAAGGACGTAAAGGTAAAGGGTGCTAATGGCATAGACTATCATTATAAAGCATTCGAAAAACATCCGGAATGGGTGAAAGAGGCTCACGAACTGGGCATGAAGGTTAATGTCTGGACTGTGAACAATGAGAAAGACATGAAAAAGATGATAGACCTGAATGTAGATTATATCACGACCGACCAACCTTTGGAAGCTGCTGCTCTGGTGGCAGGAAAGTAATGGCGGAAGCATGGATTGCTCCGATTGTAACCGATTCTAAATAATATTATCACACACAGGAAATAGGGATGTAACATGACATCCCTATTTTTGTATCGTCAAACTAAAAGCAGAAAAACAATGAAAACAACATTTGTGAAAAGCATTATTTTAGGATTGTTTGCTATGGCTTCCGTTGCAACCGTACAGGCTGAAGAGGCCGGTAAAGAGGCTGTCGGTAAAGAAAGCAGTGCTACGGTTAAGGTGCTGGTAGTAGGACTCGACAATGTCAGCTCGAACTACTTTCCTGAAAGCATGATTACTGAAGAAACGGGTATTCCGGAAGACAGTATCGGCGATACTTACAACCGGATTATTACGGACAATATCATCCATGCAAACAAGAATAAGGAATTTGCATTTATCTCTTCAGAGAAATTTGCTGATGCAGAGAAGTTGTTGGGTGACATACAGGTGAGTGGAGAAAATGAAGAGAGTTATGCTAATGTGAGCCAGATAGACAGCCAGAATTACAAGCAGCTGCTGGACGAAGCGCATGCCGATTATGTATTGTTCCTGAACCAGCATTATTTGAAGTGGCAGGAAAAACCTTTGCGTACATTGTTCCACTTTGTGAGCTACTCGCTTTACGACAAAAACCAGAAAGAAGTGACGAAAGGTAACAATTACTTTACTTGCATGAATCTGGAAAAAGCTGACAAACTGAGCAAGGCTAGCCGCAAAAGTTCATCGAAAATTGCATCAACTATCATAAAAAGCATCGATAAATAGTAGGCACGATATCGAGTTTCCGAAATATACACAACAAAAATGCCGCAGGTCGTACGTGGAGTATCGCCTGCGGCTCTCTTTTTATATAGACGTATATCGTTTCGGGTTGTATTACAGCGTAAGTGGAATACCCCGGTAGAAATCGAGTATCTTGGTGCGGAACAGGTAGTCGTATTTGGCCTGAAGACGGTCGGAAACGGCTTTCATCCAGGCCGTACGCGATTCGTTGTACTCCGTAGCGTTTGCCTTGCCGTTGGTGTACTTCTCTTTCATCAGCAGGAAGGAAGCCTGTGCCGCTTCGTCGGCTGTAAGGCTGCTCTGATACTGGGTTTCGGCGTTTACGGCATTGTAGTATGCCTGCTGTATTTCTTTATAGAGGGTCTTTTTACTTTCCTCCAGTTGCCAGTAGTATGTATGTTGCTGGATACGGGCGCTGCGTACGCGGTTACGGGTTTCAAAACGGTTGAAGATAGGAACGCTGAGCGAGAAACCGATATACTGGCTGAAGTTGTCGCGCAACTGTGAACCGAAATTACCGTTCTCCATGCCCGAGACATTATAGAAATTGGTACTGATACCAGCTCCGAAGCTGAGTTGCGGATAATAGGCTCCCTTAGCCATGCGGATGCTCTTTTCTGCTCCCTCCAGCCGGTACTGTGCTGCCTTGACGGAAGGTTTGGTCAGAACCGCTTCGGCATATACCTCGGCCGGTGATGTCTGTATCTTGAGGCCGGCAATGGAGTCGGTAGCCGGTGATACGATAGCGAAATCATCGGGAGAGGGAAGCTCCAGCAGCTGGCTCAGGTCGAGCAGCGAAAGACGCCGGTTGTTTTCCGCCTGTACGGCTGATAGTTCGTCTTGTGCCACACGAGCCTTGGCTTCATACCATTCGGCTTGCGAAGCCTTTCCGTTTTTGTAGAAAGCTGTTTTCTGCTCCAGCATTTCCTTGCTCAGCGCAAGCTGTTCGTTGGCTACTTTCATCAGTTCTTCATTGAAAAGCACTTGCAGGTAGGCCGAAGCTACCTGTATGCTGATATCTTCTTTGGCTTTGTTCAGGTCTTCCATTGCCGCTTGCAGATTCAGTTTCGAGAGTGCTACGTTGTTTATTTTCTGAAGTCCGCTGAACAGTGGAATGCTGGTGCTCAGGTTCAGTCCCGTATTTTGGGTGTTGAGGCTCTGATAGGTATTGTCTGCCTGAAGACTCCGGCCGAAATTGAATGAGTGCGATGCGCTTCCGTTCAAGTCGGGCAGGAAGCTGTTTTTGGCTGTGCTCAACTCTACTTTACTCTGCTCGCGCTGGGCTTCCTGTAGCTTGATGGTCAGATTGTTTGCAATGGCATGGTCGATACATTGCTTCAAGTCCCATTTCTGCTGGGCATAAGCCGGCATTGTGACAACGGAAGCTATGATAAATAATTGTTTCAGTTTCATGATTGCATAAAGATTAGTCTTCGTGTTTCAGTCCGCGGACAAGTTCGCCGGCACTGACACCTTGTTTGATTTCCATTTTGATTCCGTCGCTGATACCGGTCTTGACAGCACGGCGTACGAACTTCTGTTGCGGAACACTGTCGGTCAGTACGTAGACAAAGGCAGAATCTCCCGAAAATTCCAGTGTGCTTTCCGGTACAGCCAACACATTATCTGCACGCTGAAGCTCCATTTCGGCATTGGCACTGTAGCCCGAACGGATGGTGACACTGTCGGGAACGGTAATGGCTGCCTTGATTTCAAACTGGTTGGCTCCGTTGTTTTCTACGCTCTTGGGCGAGATATATTCCAGTATGGCATCGAATTTCATGTTCTGCAAGGCTCCCAGAGTGATTTTTACGGGGATTCCCTCACGGATATGTCCTACTTCCGTTTCGTCTACGTTGCCACGGAAAATCAGGTCGCTCATATCGGCTACGGTGGCGATGGTCGTACCGTCGTTGAATGTGTTACTCATGATAACCGAGTTTCCCACCTTGATAGGTACGTCCAGTATCAGACCGTCGATGGTAGAACGGATAAGAGTGCTGCTGAACGAAGCACTGTTTTTGGTGATACCTTCTTTTACAATCTCCAGATTATCTTTAGCTGCCTGAATCTCTTCACGTGCCTGACGGGCAGCCAGCAGTGTCTTTTCGTATTCCTCGTTGCTTACCAGCTTATCGTTGTAAAGCTTTTCCATACGTGTCAGGTCGGTTTCTGCCTGACGTCCGTTCATTTCTGCCAGGCGGACACGGCTTTCGGCAGAGTTCAGTTGTCCCAGTTCGGGGATAACCTTTACTTTGGCTATGACTTCACCTTTCTTTACTTTCTCGCCCGCTTCTTTGTATACTTCGGCAATGATACCCGAAATCTGTGGCTTGATCTGTACCTCGTCGCGCGGTTCAATCTTTCCCGTTGCTACGGTAGTCTGTACCAGATTGGTGGTTTCTACTTTCTGAATGTCGTACTTCGTGTCTTTAGGCTGTGACTTCTGATATAGGAAAACGAATGTTCCTATAAATATCAGTGCGATGAGCACCAATATGCCTATTTTGATATACTTCTTCATATAAATTGGTTTATGTTTTTATTTCTTCATTACTAACAGCAGGTAAGCGTTTATTCGTCGCGTATCGCCTCTATCGGTTTGATAGCCATGGCACGGTAAGCAGGAATCAGTCCTGCAAGCAGTCCCAGAACAACGAGCAGGATGCAAGCTCCGACAGCCTGCCAGAAACTGATAAGGAAATGTGCCGGAAGTTCCGGTTCCGAAGTGGCCGTTTCTACAATGTTGAGCAGGAAGACGGCAAACGATATGCCCGCCATACCGGCCAGCGTAGTAAGTACCATACTTTCCAGCAGAATCTGTTGCAGAATGTCGTCGGGACGTGCACCGATGGCGCGGCGGATACCGATTTCAGTTGTCCGTTCCTTGACGGTTATCATCATGATATTGCTGACTCCGATGGCTCCGGCAAGCAGTGTACCCAGTCCTACGAGCCATCCCAGCATCCGGATGCCCGTAAACAGGTTGTCCATCATGCTGAACATTGCTTCCGCATTTACACGGATGACAGCCTGTTCGTCGTCGGGATGAATGGCGTGTGCCAGCTTGATAGTACGTTCCACATCCTTTTCCACCTGACTGATGGAATATCCTTTCTTGGCTGTATATCCCAGCATGTCGATTTGCTTGCCACGGTTATAGTTCTGCTGCATGGTGGTGAACGGGACAACCACTGAGGTTTCCGACTGTCCGTTGACCGACATGTTGCCTGTAGCCTCGTTTACGCCTACTACACGGTAATAGATGCCATTTATCTCAATGAATTGTCCGCACGGATTGTCTTTCTTGGGAAAGAGCGTTTCGTAGATACGCTTCCCGATGACACATACCTTCCGGCGGTCGCGTATATCGGTTTCGTTCAGCGAACGTCCCATACGGATAATCGGTTCTTCTATCTTGTCGTATTCCGGATAAAGTCCTTTCAGGGTTCCCGACAGCGTGTATTCCTCGCGTACGATATTTACTCCCCATTGTGCGATGGTGGCAGTCACCACATCGATACCTGGCACAGAGTTGCGTATGCGTTCCACATCCTGATTTTCCATGTTCCACCACCTTCCCTGCTGAAAACCCTTGTAGGCTTTCGAGGTCTTGTTTGTCGCCATAAAGCCGGAATTGGTGGCGAATCCCTGAAACTGGCGTGAAAGCATGTCCTGCATACCCTGAGCTCCGCCCATGAGGGCAACCAGCATGAATATTCCCCAAAAGATACCGAAGGCAGTAAGCACGCTTCGTGTCTTGTTACGTGTAATGGTAAGGAGGATTTCCTCCCAGGTGTCAAAATCTACTCTTCTCATGTCAGTCTGCTCTTAATGCTTCAATAGGACGGATACGGGCTGCCTTACGTGCCGGAAAGAGTCCGGCAAGCGTACCGGCAATTATCAGTGTGAGTGTGGCCTGAACAGCTATGCTGAGGTCTACTGTCGGGTTTTCGAAAACCGTTACGCTGAACACACCCGCATCGACGGTCTGTCTGCCTGCTATCTGATTCATATATTCTGTGACGGCAATGCCTGCCACCATGCCGATATAGCCGAAAAAAGTAGTGATGGTCACACTCTCCGAGATAATGAGCCATAGGATAGACATCGGTTTGGCTCCCAGAGCTTTCCGGATGCCGAACTCGTGGGTACGTTCGCGTACGGTGATAAGCATGATATTGCTGACCCCTACGATGCCGCTCAGCAGGGTGAATATACCGATTACCCAGATAGCTATGTGCAGCATACGGGCTGCCGATTCTTGCTGGAGATATTGAGTGAAGCGGTTCCACATCCAGATGGCACTCTGGTCGGTAGGATCGAAGTTTTTGTGGAGCCCCATGGCACGGCGGTAGCTCTGCTCGAATTTCTCATTGGTGACTTCGTCTGTCAGCCCTTGCGTAGTGAATGTCAGGTTGTCTATACTGTCACCCTTGCCGTATACAAGCTGAAGTGTCGTGAAGGGAACAAGTGCCGAGGGCGAGAAACTGTTCTGGTCGGTGTAGATGCCTATTACCTGATAGGCCACTCCTTGTACATCGATATACTTTCCTATCGCCTGGGTACGTGGAAACAGCATCTTGACAGTCTTTTCGTGCAGTACGATCATCTTCCGGCGTTCCTTCATGTCGCGGTCGTTGATGAAACGTCCCTGTTTCAGTTTTACAGCTTCCAGTTCCGTATAGTTGGGAAAGACGCCCTCCAGCGAAATGGAAACGTGTTCCTTGCCGAAGGTGAGGATGGCGTCGCTCTTGCTGATGCTGGCTCCGGTGGTGATGACTTTATCGGGAAAAGCCTCTGCGGTAAGCTGAAGATCGCTTTCGTTCAGCGAGAGTCTTCGGCCTTCTTTCAGTCCGTTGAACGGTTTCGATGTATATCCCGGATAAATTTTGATAGAGTTCATTTTCATGTTCTGCGATTGTCCCTCGAAAGCATGGATAAGTCCGTTTCCTGCCCCCAGCAATACAATCAGCATGAAAATTCCCCATGCTACGGAAAATCCCGTCAGTATGGTGCGCAGCTTGTTGCGCATGATGGTTCCGTATATTTCCTGTATCAAGTCGGTCATGGCTGGTTCTGTGTGCGTTTATTTCATAAATCCGTTCTTGCCGAAAGGAGATGCATTGTGGTCGATGTTGTCTTCTATCCGCTCTATCACTCCGTCTTTGATGTGGATGATTTTGTTGGTCTGGTTGGCTACTCCGCTTTCGTGCGTCACAACCACGATGGTCAGTCCTTCTTTGTCGTGCAGCTCCTTCAGGATGTTCATTACCTCTACCGACGTTTTGCTGTCGAGTGCACCCGTAGGTTCGTCGGCAAGGATAATCTGCGGTTTCGATATCAGTGCCCGGGCTATGGCCACACGCTGCTTCTGTCCGCCCGAAAGCTCGTTGGGCAGGTGGTGTGCCCATTCCTTCAGTCCCAGCTTGTCGAGATACTCCATAGCCAGTTCGTTTCGTTTCTTTCTGCCCACTCCCTGATAAAACAGCGGCAGTGCCACATTTTCCATGGCATTCTTAAACGAAATCAGGTTGAACGACTGAAAGATGAATCCGATCATGCGGTTCCGGTATTCCGCCGCACGGGTTTCGTTCAGATTTTTTATTAACACATCGTTCAGGTAATACTCGCCCGAATCGTAGTTGTCGAGAATCCCTAATATATTTAGTAAGGTAGACTTTCCCGATCCGGAGGCCCCCATAATAGAAACGAATTCACCTTTCTCGATGCGGAGATCTATGCCTTTTAGCACGTGTAGCGGTGCTCCGTTGTGATATGTCTTGTTGATGCCTTGTAAGCGTATCATGATTAAGATTGATTTGTGTCAGGTTACGTGTCGTTAGACGCGGCTAAGATATAAAAAGTTACACGAGGGTTGAATAAACTTATAAAAAAATTTGTTCGGTTTTCTCCGATTGCGTACATTTGCCACATATAACTAACCTTTAACAATTTAATGTCATGACAATAAATATGGAAAAACCCTACGTAGTGGGAATGGACATCGGTGGTACTAATACTGTTTTCGGAGTAGTAGATTCTCGTGGTAATGTATTGGCTTCCGATTCTGTAAAAACACAGCAGTACGCTGAAGTAAACGAATATGTAGACGCTGTATGCAAGAAGCTTCTTCCGTTGCTCCAGCAGTTTGGCGGTGCAGAAAAGATTAAAGGTATGGGAGTAGGTGCTCCTAACGGTAACTATTATAGTGGAACAATCGAATTTGCTCCGAACTTGCCATGGAAGGGAGTTATTCCTTTGGCTGCTATGTTCGAAGAACGTCTGGGTATTCCTACAGCACTTACAAACGATGCAAATGCGGCAGCTATCGGTGAAATGACATACGGTGCAGCACGCGGTCTGAAAGATTTCATCATGATTACATTGGGTACTGGTGTAGGTAGCGGTATCGTTATCAACGGTCAGCTGGTTTACGGTCACGATGGTTTTGCTGGTGAACTTGGCCATGTTGTTGTTGATCCGGCAGGACGTCAGTGCGGATGCGGACGTAAAGGCTGTCTGGAAACTTACTGCTCGGCTACAGGTGTGGCACGTACAGCTCGCGAATTCCTTGTTGCACGTTCTGAACCAAGCTTGTTGAGAAACATCCCGTCAGAAGAAATCCAGTCGAAAGATGTTTACGATGCAGCTGTAAAAGGCGATAAGCTGGCTTTGGAAATTTTCGAATTTACCGGTAAAGTTTTGGGTACTGCATTGGCTAACTTCGTTGCATTCTCTAGCCCTGAAGCAATCATTCTCTTCGGTGGTCTGGCTAAATCGGGTGACTATATCATGAAGCCTATCCAGAAAGCATTGGAAGAAAATGTATTGAATATCTATAAAGGAAAAACAAAATTGCTTCTTTCTCAGTTGAAAGATGCTGATGCTGCCGTACTGGGAGCTAGTGCTTTGGGATGGGAAGTAAGAGAATCATAAGATAGAATATTTTGTATTTTAGCATATTTGGGGTCCGGAAGTCGTGAGATTTCCGGGCTTTTTTTATGCTGATATGTATAAAAAAACTTGCCCATGTTTTGTGATAAACGTGGGCAAGTTTTTTATTTTTTTGTACGTTTTTACTTGTCGATTCTGAACCAGTCAACATCTACCCAGCCGCCGTCGTTGGTCTTGATGGCCGGACGTGTGCAGAATGTACCTACTTTGGCACCTATCCATTTGCCTTCTTTCACCTGGAATTCTTTTCCGAACTTGTGGAATTTCTTTCCGTTGGTGCTGTAGCTCAACTGACATTTTACCACCAGGTCGTGTCCGCCTTCGCTCTTGCCGATCTTTTCACCCGTAGTAGTGATTTCGGCACGCAGGTAAATTTCATTACCTTTTAGCGGAAGGGTTTCGTTTACGGTTTCCTGGCCGCCACGATCGGCTTTCTTGCATTCTACCTGAGAGAGGACCAGTCCGTTTTCGGTATTTTCGAGCACGATACCTGCATAGTCCATACCCATAACTACCAGTCCTGTACGTTCGCCTTTGTACTTGGCGATAGGAGAGAACTTCATCTTCATGGTAGCGCTGAAGCTTGGAGCAGGGATTTTTTGCAGCAGCATGTTGGGCACATCCCACAGGCTCTTGTAGTTTTCGGGAACCGGATAAGAATAGAGGCGCAATACTCCATGTTCCTGATCGGCAAAGTACCATTTGTCGTTGATATTGGCATTCCATTGCCATTGCAGGCCCAGTTCGTTTGTATTGAACTCATCGCTTTCCTGCGGGGTACAGATAGGATATGTCTTTCCTACGTTCGGTTTTTTGTAAGTCAGTACAGGTTCGCCACAACCGTCGCCATCCTTGTCTTCACCGATTACAGGCCAGTCGTTTACCCATTTTACCGGTTGCAGGTGAACCAGACGTCCGGCTGCACCCACATCCTGGAAGTGCAGGAACCAGTCTTCTCCGCTTGGAGTATCTACCCAGCCTCCCTGATGAGGGCCGTTGACAGGGCTGTTGCCTTGTGCCAGCACGGTTTTCCATTCATACGGTCCGTATACGTTTTTCGAACGCAGTACGACCTGCCAGCCTGTAGGAACACCACCAGCCGGATGGAAGATATAATAATATCCGTTGCGCTTGTAGAACTTCGGTCCTTCGCAAGTTTCATGTGCTTCATGACCGTCGAAAACGATACGTGATGGACTGATGGTACGGGTAGCATCAGCACTCAGTTCGCATACGGCAATCACACTCTTCAGTCCGGCACGGCTTCCGGCATATGCGTGTGCCAGATATACCCGTCCGTCTTCGTCCCATAGCGGAGTAGTATCAATGATACCTTTGGCAGCCTTTACCAGTACCGGTTCGCACCACGGACCTTTTACGTCTTTAGCCTTTGTCATGAAGATACCCTGATCAGGATCTCCCCAAAATATATAGAATTCACCGTTGTGATGACGGATACACGGAGCCCATACACGGTTGCCATGCTGAGGCGTCACATCTGTATGAGGTGGAAGTGAAGCTGGAACGGCTGCGCTCACGATACTCCAGTTTACCAGATCTTTGGAGTGGAGAATCTGCAAAGCCGGCAGACATCCGAAGCTGGATGAGGTCATGTAGAAGTCATCGCCTACACGGCAAACATCGGGATCGGAGTAATCGGCGTATAGTACCGGATTCTTGTATGTTCCGTCACCCTGGTCGGCAACCCATACCTTCGATACATAGTTTTGTGCCTGTACCGAGGGTACGAGGCAGCTTCCCAGTAAGATTGAGAATACGATTGATTTCATGGATTATGGTTATTTAGTTAATAAATTATTTTGTTCGCATTTGTGTGTTATTCACATCGTCTGACTTTTATAAAATACGTCCGGAGTGCCTGAAACCTCCATTCGCTTTGTCTTTTTTAACTTCTGTGTCCCGATGTGGTGTTTATGTTGTGACTATTTCTTGACGACTGTAATTTTGACCGGCTGTTCCAACGCCTTTTTCCATTCCTGTACGTAGGCAAACCATTTTTCCTTGTCGGGATAACCGAAGGTTTCCTTGCACGAGGTGAATGATGTATAGTAGCGGAACGAACTTTTTCCGGGAGCGCTGATGGTATAAAGGAAGTTTTCCTTGTCGGATGTTTCTTTTACCACATACTTCTTGGGAATATAAGTAGCCAGTCCTACGGTTTCTTTTTTATATTTCACTGTATCGTTTACCGGCCAGTCTGTACCCCAGCTTGCAACCAGCCCGTTATGGTCGGAAAACATGTCGGCGTGTCCTGTAATGTTCTGCACACCGGTACAGAATACTTCCTTATCCAGCGGAGCATCGAACAGTACATCTATCTGTGCATCGCGGTGTCCGGCATACAGTGTATAGCGGTTTATCATGTTCAGTTCCTTATTCTGATACTGCCAGCCCTTTACCTCTGCATCGACAATGGTACGTACCGGTCCTGAAGCCAGGATACGCTGTCCGCGTACGGCAACCGGTTTGATAAGTGTAGACTGTGTACCGTCCCATCCTCTCAGTGTTCCGGCTCCGCAGCTGCTGTTTACCTTGATGACATCATCGCCGAAGCCGCGCTTCAACTGTTCGTCGGTAGGGTAGAACTGACTTTCTTCCAGCTCCAGACCTTTGTGGAACTTACCGTACAGGTCGGTGGTCTGTTTCTCATTGAAATAAATGCGGTATGCTACTAGCTCACTTTCGAAAGCCGCTCCGTGGTGATGCTGTACGTTGTAAGTGTCCGAAGCACCGTCGGCATAGATGGCATATCCTTTGGCATATTTGTTTTTCTTGGAAGTACGGAACAACATTTCGGCATACACACGTGCCGGATATGTTTTGTCGCTTTTTAGACTGGATAGTGTGACGTTGAGTGTCTTCTTGCCCGAAGCCGGCAGGTTGATGACAAAAGCCAGTTCGTCGGCACGGGTGTCACCGTTCATATCGTCGAGCTGTGAGGGAATTTCGTTTGTCCCGTCGAAAACAGTAGCCGATTTGACAGTAAATCCTGCTCCAAGGGAACTGAGATCGATAACGACAGGCTCGTCCACCTTTTCAGCGTTCCACGGATTTTCAACGATGACTTCTATTTTCTTTTCCTGACCTTGTGCCGATGCACTCAGTCCTCCTGCCAGCAGTGCCAGACAGATTGCAGAGAATGTTTTCATAATATATTCAGCATTTTATCGGTATCCGATAAGCTCCGGATATCAGAGAACTTGTCGGAGTAGTATATGATTTTATAATCGGAAGTTCCGAAAAGGAAGAAAGGATCTGTAAACATGAGAACCAAGCTTGCGTGACTTGAACCGGATGTTTACAGACCCTTCGTCGTTCTTATTTCTGATAACGGAAGGATTCGGGTTAGAATTTATACGATTCTGCCTGGTTTCCTACCTTTTTATATTGTTTGTCGCCTACAGTAACGTTTGTTACATTCTGCATTTTCAGGTTGTTTCCACCTTTAGTAGTAATGACTTTCACGTTTTTCAGTGTAGCACCATCTGCACGGTTCAGTATTACGCCGTCTTTAGCATCCGACATGGTTACGTTTTCGATGTGGATATTCTTGATAGGCATTTCCGGCAAACCGTTGAACAAGATAGCACGTCCTACGTTCTTTGCTGTAACGTTTTTGATGAAAATGTCGCGGAAAGCAGGAGTTTCTTCTGTTACGGCAGGAATCTTTTGTTCTGTCGGGTTGTTGTAACCGTCGCCTTCACCCGGAGCATTTCCGCCATAGAACAAGTCGAAAATCAATCCTTCGTTCGGGATGTTGATCATGTTGATGTTGTTGATATGGATGTTTTCTACTACACCACCACGTCCGCGGGTACTCTTGAAACGCAAGCCGACATCAGTTCCCAGGAATGTACAGTTGTCTACGTAGATGTTCTTTACACCACCTGACATTTCGCTACCTACAACGAAACCTCCATGTCCGTGCAGAACTACGTTGTTGCGGATGATGACATTCTGGCAAGGTTCACCACGACGGCGACCGTCTTCGTCCTTACCCGACTTGATACAGATACCATCGTCGCCGGCATCGAAGCTGCTGTTCTGAATCAGTGCACGGTTGCAAGACTCCAGGTCGAGTGCATCACCATTCTGTGAGTACCAGGGGTTAGATACGCTGATATTGTTGATGGTAATGTCTTCGCAAGAAAGCGGATGCAGACACCAGCTTGGAGAGTTCTTGAAGGTTACGCCTTCCAGCAACACCTTTTTACACTTGATAAAGCTCAGCAGAACCGGACGCAGCCAGTCGCGTATGCTGTTCCATTCTTCATCGGTATTGATTCCTTCGGGCACATTGAAGTTCTTGCATGCCATAGCTCCTTTGATAGAGCCTTCGCTCGGATACCAGATACGTCCTGATTCATCGAGTACACCACCCGAAGCCACCAGCTTTTTCCATTGGTTGGCAGTCATTTTGTCTTTCTTTACCGGACGCCATGTATCACCGTTTCCGTCCATCACACCTTTTCCGGTGATGGCAACGTTTTCAGCGTTGAGAGCTGATATCGGTGACTGGCAGCGGCGTGTTTCCAGTCCTTCGAATGAAGTTTTGACGATAGGATACTGTGTGTGGTCGGCTGTAAACAGAACCAGTGCGTTTTCTTCCAGATATAAATTGATGTTGCTTTGCAGTACGATAGGACCGGTAAGCCACAGTCCCGCAGGTACGATAACCTTGCCGCCACCCTTTTCGGCTACAGCCTTGATAGCTTTGTCGAAAGCTTCTGTATTGAGCGTAATACCGTCGGCTACAGCACCGAATTCAGTAATAGAACGCGAATAATCGGGGAATACCGGCAGCTGAACCTTATTCATCTGAAATGGCAGTTCACTGTAGATGTTATCGGCTTCTGTTGCATTTTTTGCCGTTACACTGTTTGTGTAGCCCAGTGCAAAAGCTGCGATGCATACTGATAAAGCCCATTGTTTTAAGTTGCTAAATGTAATCATGAGCGCTAATATTTATGTTTATCTTGTTGTTCTTTTACTCTATTTAAATAAAGGTGAGGTTTTCTTGAATGTACTTATTATCCTTAGCGCCCGGCAACGTTCTTTCACAGAAGGTTGACAGGCAGGATAATAAAGACCTTTTTTTAACCTAATTTCTAACCTTAATAAATATTATGAAAAACCTCTTGTTGATGTTTACAAAATTAGCAGGTTCGCATGAAAACGATGTGAACATTTTGATTCAATAGGTGAAAAAAATGTGCAATCTTGTGTTTTTATATATGAAAAATTGACAAAAGATGCATTCTTTGGTATGCAGGGGGGAATATTGTTCATTTTTCATAGATTCATGCCTGAAAATGTCAGGATTAACAGAATTGTTTGTATCTTTGCCCCAAATTTATAATAAAAAAAGTATGAGTTATAATTTACTGAAAGGAAAAAGAGGTATTGTTTTTGGTGCTCTGAATGAACAGTCTATTGCATGGAAAGTTGCAGAAAAAGCTGTTGAAGAAGGAGCAGTGATCACTTTGTCCAATACTCCTGTTGCTGTCCGTATGGGAGAAGTTTCTGCATTGGCAGAAAAGCTGAATTGCGAAGTGATTCCGGCAGACGCTACAAGCGTAGAAGATTTGGAAAACGTTTTCAAGCGTTCAATGGAGGTATTGGGAGGTAAAATCGACTTTGTACTGCACTCTATAGGTATGTCACCTAACGTACGTAAGAAACGTACTTACGATGACCTTGACTATGATATGTTGAACAAAACGCTGGATATTTCAGCCGTTTCATTCCATAAGATGATTCAGTCGGCTAAAAAACTGAATGCTATCAACGAATACGGTTCTATCGTTGCACTGAGCTATGTAGCTGCACAGCGTACATTCTACGGTTACAACGATATGGCAGATGCGAAAGCTTTGCTTGAATCTATCGCACGTAGCTTCGGTTACATTTACGGACGCGAACATCACGTACGTATCAATACCATTTCACAGTCGCCTACCATGACTACTGCCGGATCGGGAGTAAAAGGTATGGATAAACTGTTCGACTTCGCCAACCGCATGTCGCCTCTGGGCAATGCTTCGGCTGACGAATGTGCTGACTACTGTATCGTAATGTTCTCTGACCTTACTCGTAAAGTCACTATGCAGAACCTGTTCCACGATGGAGGTTTCTCTAGCGTAGGTATGAGTCTTCGTGCTATGGCTACTTACGAAAAGGGTCTGGATGAATACAAAGACGAAAACGGAAATATTATCTACGGATAATATCTGACGGATAAACTGTTTACATGAGAAAATTTATATTCATATTACTAAGCATCGTCGTACTTGTTTCCTGTCATACAGGAGAGCAAGACGGCGATGTTTTGCTTAATAAGAATATAAAGGTTTTCCGTTACGACCGTCTGCAATTTGAGGCCACGGCAATGAACAGCTTCTCGGCATTGCAGAAAATGAGCCTCGACTGTCCGCGTGCTACCAAGATTCTGATAGAAGATGTGCTTATGCTGGGTACAGTAGACGAGCCGGCTATCAACGAACGCTTGTGTGAGTATTACTCGGACACTATTTTGCTCCGGCTGATGCAGGATGCGACCGAGAAGTTCAAAGATATGACTTCCCTTGAAAAGGGATTTACCGAAGGTTTTCACCGTTTGCGGGAAGAGATACCTTCATTTCCCATACCGGCAGTCTATTCGCAAATCTCAGCACTCAACCAGTCGGTAGTGGTGGGCGATAGCTTGCTGGGCTTCAGTATTGACAAGTACATGGGTGAAGACTATCCGCTTTATCGCCGGTATTATTACGACTATCAGCGCCGGTCGATGAATCCGGACCGGATACTTCCCGACTGTTTTACCTTCTATCTGCTTAGCTTATATCCGTTTGAGTGGCGTCCGGGACACCGTTCGCTATACGATGTCATCATGCACCAGGGAAAAATACACTGGGTAGTGCGTAAGGTACTTAAGATGAAATCGAACGGAGCAATGCTGGGATATAGCAGCGAAGAAGAAGACTGGTGCAAGGAACATGAGAAGGAAATGTGGAAATGGATGAAAGAAAGGGGACATCTCACGAGTACAGACCCGATGCTGATTCGTGCATATACACATTCCGATCCGAGCATGGTACTCAACGGTGAGAAGATTCCGCCGGTAATAGGCCTATGGCTGGGAATGCAGCTTGTAGAAAAATACATGAAGCAACACTCTGACGTGAGTATTGCCACACTGCTGGAACGTACTGATTTCGGCAATCTGACTTTAGACTGAGCTACAAAAATATAGATTATAGACAATCATGGATACAGCATTATACTTGCTGCCGGTGACTCTTGGTGATACTCCGGTAGAAAAAGTCCTTCCTTCGTACAATAGAGAAATCATTCTGCAGATTCGTCATTTTATCGTAGAGGATGTGCGCTCGGCACGCCGCTTCCTGAAAAAAGTGGATCGGGATATCAATATCGACGAACTGACGTTTTATCCGTTGAACAAACATACGTCACCCGAAGCTATCTCGGGTTATCTGAAACCGTTGCAGGAAGGAAACTCCATGGGAGTAATCTCGGAAGCAGGTTGTCCGGCCGTTGCCGATCCGGGAGCAGACGTTGTAGCTATCGCACAGCGCAAGAATCTGAAGGTGGTTCCTTTGGTGGGACCGTCGTCTATTATCCTGTCGGTCATGGGTTCGGGCTTCAACGGACAAAGTTTCGCTTTCCACGGTTATCTGCCTATCGAACCGGGAGAACGTCAGAAAAGATTGAAGGAACTGGAACAGCGGGTATATAGTGAACATCAGACACAGCTTTTCATCGAAACACCTTACCGTAACAACAAGATGCTGGAGGATATCTTGAAAGCCTGCCGTCCGCAAACCAAACTTTGTGTGGCTGCCAATATTACCTGTGAGGGGGAATATATCAAAACCAAGACTGTTCAGGAATGGAAAGGTCATTTGCCCGACCTTTCAAAGATACCGTGCATATTTTTGATTTATAAATAAAAATACTATTCGGAAGCACCGAATGCCTTCCACATTTCTGCTGCCATCTGAAGCGTATCCAGTTCTGAAAGCAGGGAAGGACTGTATCTGCGTGCAGCGGTTTCGCTTATTTCATCGAAAGAAAAGAATCTGCCTCCGGTTATTTTTTGAAGATCTGCTTCGTTTTGGAGAGGGAGAATGTACAACGATACGCGTTGCTGGTTGTCGGCATCGCATGATGTAGTTGTATATTTCAATATAAGTCGTGGGGTAGTATTTTTCGAAGCACATATTTTTTTAGCGATGCGTGCGGCGTATTCGCTGCTCTTTTCGATTGGTCCCTCAAAAGGACTTTCTACAGCAATATCCCACATGGGAGCGTTTTCGTATTTTTCATCAGGACATCCGGTACGTTGTTTCAGGTAGATTTTTCCGTCGTGTACTACTGCAATGCGCACCAGACTATAACGGAAGTTTTCCTGAAGTGCGAGATGGATTCCTACTACATTGATGACCAGACACAGCACATAGATAATAACCGGTATGCCGTACATCAGGAAGAAAGAACCATCTTCCGAAAACAGATGTTCGATATGGTCTACAAAAAGCAGGATAGTAAGATGCAGTGATGAAAGTATTACAATGGTTTTTGCTTCCAGAACAAAAGAGAAACAGTTTCTCAGATGCAGCCGTTCTTGTAGTTCCTTGTAGATTTCGGGAGCTGTGATATGGATAAATGCCACAATGAGCAGCAGCAGTTCCAGTATGGGAGTAATGCTTCCGTATGGAATAAATTTGTAGCCTGTAAACAGGCGAAGTACGAAGCAGGAACCTATGCCTATACTACCTAGCAGAAGGAAAAAATTCAGATCCTTCAGGCGTACAATGCCGTATAACAGCAGACCGAGGCAGACTATAAAACCTATTCCCAGCACTATTGTATTTTGGAAAAAATGCAAACATATCAGTGTTGCTATGATAGGCAACAGTCCGAGCGATACTATCTTGTTTCTGTATTTTAATATAAGTTTCATCATCTGCCGTGGTCTTTTTTATAGGTGTAACAAGGTTCTTTTCCGAATTGTTCACTTATAGCGGATGTGTTTTTCGGCATGATAGGAAGAACGTACCAGCGGACCGCTTTCTACTGTGGCAAATCCTTTCTTTTCTCCGGTTTCCTTGTAGCGGGCAAATTGTTCGGGTGTGACATACTCGTGAACGGGATAATGTTTCCGGCTCGGCTGGAGATATTGTCCGATGGTGAGAATGCGGCAGCCGTTTGCCAGCAGGTCGTCCATAGTCTGTTCTACTTCTTCAGGAGTTTCTCCCAGTCCTACCATGATGCCCGACTTGGCCGTTATTCCACTCTCGGCTATCTGGCGGATAACTTCCAGACTTCGGTCGTAGGTTGCCACGCTTCTTACCAGCGGGCTGATGCGGCGTACGGTTTCCATGTTGTGTGAAATTATATCAGGATGGGCGTCGGTTATCATGCGGATCAGTTCTACTCTGCCTTGAAAGTCGGGGATGAGTGTTTCCAGTGTTGTATTCGGATTGACTTCTTTTATCGCTTTGATTGTGGCAGCCCAGTGAGCAGCTCCCAGATCAGGCAGGTCGTCGCGGTCTACTGAGGTGACAACGGCATGATCCAGTTTCATCAGACGGACCGATTCGGCTACCCGTTCAGGTTCCTGAGTGTCGAGCGGAAGCGGTTTCCCGCTGAGGGTGTTACAGAATTTGCATGAGCGGGTACAGATAGCACCACCTATCATGAAAGTAGCTGTTCCTTTTCCCCAGCATTCGCCCAGATTCGGACAACGGCCGCTGCTGCATATCGTATGCAGTTTATGCGTATCGACAATGCGTTTTGTATCGGTATAGCGTGCATTGGTTCCGATAGTTATTTTCAGCCATTCAGGCTTTTTTACGTGTTCCATAGTATATTGGTCTAAGAATGAGAAATGAGGAATTAAAAACCGCCGCCTTGTATCGGCAGTAGAATTTTTAATTCCTCATGACTCTCAATGTATGATTATAATGTTTATTTCAGCTTTTCGATAAAGAAGTTGGCTACACGGTTCATCAGATGATTGCGTGTGTTGCCACCGAAGATGCTGTGATTGCGGTTGGTATATACCTGCATGTCAAACTGTATGCCTGCCTGTACCAGTGCTTCACTGTATTCGGCGCAGTTCTGATAGTGCACGTTGTCGTCGGCTGTTCCGTGTATCAGAAGCAGGTCGCCATGCAGTTTCGGAGCACGGAGGATAGCCGAACCGGCATTGTAACCGTCGCCGTTTTCCTTCGGTGTACGCATGAAGCGTTCAGTATATACTGTATCGTAGAAGCGCCAGTCGCTTGGAGCTGCAATCGCCACACCAGCCTTGAATACAGGTGTACCTTCACTCATCGACATCAGTGTATTGTAACCTCCGAAGCTCCATCCCCAGATACCGATGCGGTTTCCGTCGATGTAAGGCAGTGAGGACAGATATTTGGCAGCTTCTACCTGGTCGTGCGATTCTTTAACTCCTAGGAAGCAGTATGTACATTTTTCAAAGTCCACACCGCGTCCGCCTGTACCACGTCCGTCGACACATACCATGACAAAACCTTTGTCGCACATGTAAGCTTCGAACATGCCTCCATCACTGAAGCTTCCGATGCCCCATCTGTCGAGTACCTGCTGCGAACCCGGTCCGCTGTACTGGTGCATGATGACCGGATATTTCTTGCTTGGATCGAAGTTGGCAGGTTTCATCATCCAGCCGTTCAGCTCTACACCTTCGGTTGTACGGAAACTGAAAAACTCTTTTTTCGGCATGTTCAGTGTAGCAACTTCCGATTTCAGTTTCGAGTTGTCCAATAGTGTAGTCAGCTCCTTACCCTTGTTATTGTTTATCGTTATCAGTGTAGGAGTGTCGATATTAGAGAAATTATTGATATAATACGACAGGTTGGTACTGAATATTGCCGAGTTGGTTCCGGTGCGGGTAGAAAGTTTGATAGTCTTTCCTTTGGCATCGGTCTTGTAGACAGCCGTACGCAACGGACTTTCCTCGTTGCTGGTATAGTAGAACGTATTGGTTGGCTTATCCCATCCCAGAAAATCCTTCACTTCGAATTTACCTTTGGTAACTTGTTTGATCAGGTTTCCTCCGATAGTATACAAGTATAAGTGATTGTATCCGTCGCGTTCACTCATCATTACGATATTTTCCGGATAGAAAACAATGTCAGAATAAGCCTGTTCCTTGATGTACTGTTCGGCTTCGTCGCGTATAGTAAGCTTGCACAGTGAGCTTCTCGGATTGGCCATATAGATGTCGAACCGGTTCTGGTGGCGGTTCAGTGTCATGATGGCAAGTTTTTCAGGATCGGAAGTAAACTTGATACGTGGAATGTATCCGTCTTCGTCGAGCGGCAAATCCATTTTACGTGTAACGTGGCTCTTGATATCGTATGTGTGCACACTGACTTTCGAATTCATTTCGCCGGCTTTCGGGTACTTGTATTCGTAAGCTCCCGGATAAGTGGCATACTGGCTCTTTTCGGGGGCCATACCTTTGTACCACGGGAAGCTGAACATGGGAACCTGACTCTCGTCGAAACGGATATAGGCAATCATTTTGCTGTCGGCACTGAAGTCGAAAGCGCGGTTGAAAGAGAACTCCTCTTCATATACCCAGTCGGGGATACCGTTCAGTACCTTATTGTATTCACCGTCCTTTGTAACCTGCGATTCGCTGTTGCCGAAAAGCAGCTTCACAAGGAAAATATTGTTGTTGCGTACAAAAGCAACCTGGAAGCCGTCGGGTGAAAACAGTGGAACCTGTTGGGGACCGTTTTTAGAAAGCGGTTCCATCTTGTTGTTTTTCACGTTGTATATGTAATACTCGGCAGTGAACGAATGACGGTAGATGGGTTTCGTGTCTGTCTGAATCAGAATCAGCTTTTCGTCGGGCGACATGATATAATCGTCGAACGACTTTACGGGGCAATCTCTTGCCGTAGTAACATCGAATATCGCTTCTACTTCCTTGCCCGTTTTGAACGAGTATTTCACGATACGTTTTTTGTCAGAACTCATCTGCGTGTAATGTTCTCCGTCCAGCATTGGTTTGATGCCGTAGATACTTTGTGCACGGTAGGTTCCTTGTGCTACATCTTGCAGGCTGACCTTACGCTGTGCCTGTGCTCCGATAACGAAAGCCAGCAGGCAGAATAATGCAATCAGTTTTTTCATTGTGTAGATATGCTTGTTTTTATTATTATTCATACTTACCTGAAGCAAAGGTATAAAAAAATGCAATCCCCCTTTCTTGCGTTACATCGAAAAATGCCGATTGCAGATGTTTTCTCGTTTACTTCACACTTTTTAATAGCTTTGCCGAGGTTTTCGGTAAGGTTTAGGCAGGTAGTATATCATACGTCAGGAAAATACAGCAAGTTTTTATATGAAGTTTTAAAAAAACGTCGGGTAGTTTTCCATACATTATCTTGATATTTTGCCGGACTTGTCCGGAAGAAAGCTTTCGTGATGCAATGGGAAAATTTGTTTTTCAGGATTTTTTTTAGTTATAAACTTTCTTATATCTTTGCCGTATCTAAAACGATATGAATTTGTATGGGGAAAAGTTTATTTCTAACGGTGATATATGCTGTGTGCAGCCTGTGTTACATGGCAGCGCAAGGACTTGTCAATGTGAAGCACTATTCGGTGAAGGACGGTATGTCGCAGAATACGGTGCAGGGAGTCTTGCAGGACAATGAGGGTTACATCTGGATGGCTACCTGGAACGGACTGGAAAAGTTTGATGGCTATTCCTTTAAAAACTATAAGACATATCCTACAGACAAGGTCAAGCTTCAGTATAACCGTCTGGTGAATCTGCAACTCGGAGGTAATCAGATGCTGGTGTGCCAGAGCTACGACAGAAGGGGGTATCTGTTCGATATACGCCGGGAGTGTTTTGAGGATGTATTTGCCTATCATCCGGAGGTAAAGTTGTGTACGGCTGCCTCGAAAATTATCACCCTTCCAAACGGAATGGTGTGGATTGTAGGTACGAATGGTGATTTGTGGCGTATCGATTGTTTCAGGTATAAAGACAAGGGAGGGCTGGTATACTTGCCTGCCCATTCGGATGCGGAACGCAGACGATACGTGTTCACAATCTCACTCGATATGCAGGGCAATGAGTGGGTGCTGACAGACAAAGGATATTTTGTATATGGCAATAACGCACTGAAAGGAAATGATGCTTATCGATATACCGCTAGTGTCGGCAAGCGATTTTTCGTGGCAGATAGTAGAAACAAGCTGATGGAATACCTTCCGGAAAAGGGACTGTCTGACGTACGTCTATCTCGTCCGGCAGAAAATATCCGGCAGATTTTTCCTCTTTCCGACGGATTGCTGGGTATATTGATGAAGAGAAGCTTTGCGGTTTATAATCCGGCAGACGGAAAGTCGGTTTTATTGTTACTCGACGAAACTCAGGAGGATTTTCAGCCGGTTTATATTTTTCAGGATTCGAAAAAGAATATATGGGTACAGAACAAGCTCAAGCATATAGTCAGGTTGGATCCGAAGTGCCGGCAAGCTGAGTTTCTGGACTATCCCCGCCGGCAGGCAAGTGAAGATGAAGCCTGTTTTATCCATGAAGATGAGTATGGTCATATATGGGCGTATTCTAATAATGGCTTTTTCTCGTATTACAATCCTAAAAAGCATGTGTTTCAACAGAGCTATATGTTGAACGATGCTACCAAAACGATGTACGAAGGTATCAACCGGGTTTATTACATAGACAATCATAAAAATGTATGGATGGCTCAGGAAGGCGGAATTGACCGTATTGCTTTTCTGAATACAAATTTTGAGTATCTCAGCACGTCCAGTGCATTGGTCAGGGGCTTGTACATCGATTCGCGCGGAAGAATCTGGGTGGCATCGAAGGACGGAATGGTGAAGGTGTACGATAAAGATTTCGGATATTGCGGAAACCTGAGTCCTGACGGCAGAATCGTAAAAGACGGTTCGGTGGTGTTTGGAGCTAACATTTATTCTTTCTTTGAAGATAGCCGTGGAAATTTCTGGATAGGAAGCCGCGGTAACGGGTTGTTTGTAGGCAAACCTCGTGGAGAAGGTTACGTATTTAAACACTATCAGATTGAGGAAAACAATCCGGACGGGATAAACTGTAATTCGGTTTATTCTATAGCACAAGACCGTTTCGGGCATATCTGGGTAGGAACATATGAGGGTGGATTGAATCTTGCCGTAGGTGAGCCGGAGAATCTGCACTTTATAAATGTTACCAACAAGCTGAAAAAAAATTATCCCTCCGGAAAATGTATGCGTGTGCGCAGCGTCTGTCCGTTGTCGAATGATGTGATACTTGTGGGTACGACCGACGGATTGATTTCGTTCTCCTCGCAGTTTGACAATCCTGAGGATATTCATTTTTACTTGAATTACTGTGAACCGAACCGTGAGAACAGTTTGAGTGATAACGATGTGATGCATATACTGGAAACTTCCGACGGAGAAGTATACATTACTACCTTCAGTGGAGGAATCAGTCAGGTGGAACTGGGAGGACTGTTGTCCGACAAGATTGACTTTTTCCATTACAATAAGAAAAACGGTCTGCCTTCGGACATAGCCTTTGCCATGGTAGAGGATAACAAACGCAGACTGTGGATTATGTTCGAGAATATTATCTGTAAGTTCTCTCCGGAAAAGCCTGATTTCGAAGTGTATGACCACTTTAATGTCAACTCCAATTTAATTCTTTCCGAAGTACCTCCGGTGGTAGACCATTCGGGTAACATGTATGTAGGCTGTAATGAAGGAGCGTTACGCATCGATCTGGAACAGTTGAAAAAGACTGCTTATGCACCGAATATAGCCTTTACAAGTTTCAACATTCAAAAACGAGGAGGAATCTCAGTCAGAAACTCACTGGTAAACGATACGTTGACACTGGAACCCGATGAACGTAACATTACGGTTTCGTTTGCCGCACTCGATTTTACCAAGCCTGCTTATCTGGAATATGCTTATCGGATAAAGAATTTGAGTGATGAATGGACGTATATCGGAAAGAACCGTTCGGTAAGCCTTGTAAATCTGTCGGCAGGAGATTTTGATCTGGAAGTGAAATCGAACAACAGCGACGGAGTATGGTCGGACAATATCAAGGTATTGCATATTCATGTGAAACCTACTTTCTGGGAAACAGGTTGGGCATGGGTCTTGTACGTTATCTTGTTCCTGCTGGCTCTGGCCCTGGTTTCGGGTATTGTAGTGTATATATGGGGATTGCGTAAAAAAATCGGTTTCGAGAAACAGCTTACAAATATGAAACTCCGTTTCTTTACCGATATATCGCACGAACTCCGTACTCCGCTTACGCTTATCGAAGGTCCGATTGAAGAAGTACTTGAACAGGAAAAGCTTTCACCCGAAGGACTGGAGAACATGCAGGTGGCCAAGCGTAATACAGAACGTATGCTTCAGCTCATCAATCAGCTGCTCGACTTCCGTAAGATCCAGAACAATAAGATGAAGCTTTATATAGAGCTGGTCGACATCGTATCTTTGGCCCACAAGGCATACTCCGATTTCGTAGGCATGGCACATCAGTCGGAGATAGATTTCCGTTTTGTCGCACCTCAGGAAGAAATCAAGATTTATACGGATGTAGATAAGGTAGAGAAGGTGGTGTTCAATCTGCTTTCGAATGCTTTCAAATATACTCCCAAGGGAAAATCTATTTCGCTTATCGTCGAGATGCAGGCGGATAATGTACTGATCCGGGTAAAAGATGAGGGAAAAGGCATCGATATCGGAAAGCTGAGCAAGCTGTTCGACCGTTTTGAAACATTTGGAAGCGAACGCTCGGCGGTTTCTACAGGAATAGGACTTTCGCTGGTACACAATCTGGTAGAGATGATGCACGGCAAGATTGAAGTTGATACGGCGTTGGGACAAGGAAGTACTTTTACTGTTTCATTGCCTTTGAGGGCTGAGGCTTATCGCAATGACCAGAATGTAGAGTTTATATTGGATGACGGCAGCCGGGATGTTTCTTCCGAAGTTCAGATGCCCGAAGAACTGGAAGATCAGAAGGATATAACGATATTGGTTGTAGAAGATAATGATGAGCTGCGTCACTTCATTGTTCATATCCTTCAGAAAGAATATCGTGTACTGGAGGCTCCGAACGGACGAATCGGACTGGAAAAAGTTCTGGCAGAAATGCCCGATGTAGTGGTTAGTGATGTCATGATGCCTGAAATGGATGGTATTGAACTGCTGAATGCTGTCAAGACAAATCATAATGTCTGCCATATTCCTGTTATTATCTTGTCGGCAAAGGCTTCGCTGGACGATCGTATAAAGGGACTGGAGTATGGTGCCGACGGATATATTACGAAGCCGTTCAGTTCTGCTTATTTACGTGCACGTCTGAAATCGGTATTGTTGCAGCGCACTCACCTGAAAGATTTCCTGCTGGCAGGACGTAGTCTGGACGAGGTGACCGTAACGGCAACTGAAGAAAAGCAGGAACACCGGCTGGAGGATCTGTCGCCTTCACTTCCGCAAATCACTCATTTTGATGAAGAGTTTATCAAGAATATCATACAGAGTGTAGAAGATAACCTGAATAATCCGGACTTTAAGATAGAGGATCTTGCCGACTCGATGGGAATGGGACGTTCGATGTTCTATCGGAAGATAAAATCGATTCTGAGTGTTTCACCGATTGACTTTGTGAAAGATATGCGTGTGAAACGTTCGGTGCAGCTACTGGAGTCGGGAGAATATACGGTATCGGAAGTTGCCTATATGTGTGGTTTTTCTTCTCCCCAGTATTTCAGTCGTGTATTCAAGGCTGCAATGGGATGTACGCCTACGGAATATAAGGAAAATCATTCCACGAAATAATTACATTTCGTGGAATGGTTCTCCGTTTACAGTTACATTTTCGAAACGGATATTTTCAGCTCCTGTTACTTTGTTGATTTCCGGCTTTTCTACTCCTTCGAATGAGCAGTCTTTCAGGTAGATGTTGCGTATCTGAGATTTATCGTCAAATCCGTCAAGATGAAGCACATACTGGCTTTTCTTGCTGGTAATATTTTCCAGGTGGATATTCTCGAAGAGAGGCAGATACGGACCTTCGTCTACATGCCAGTATTTTTGCTCTATACCCAGAATAGATTGTTTACATTCGCCTACGGTGATATTCCGTACAAAGACGTTTTCTACGTTTCCACCACGCATAGGGTTGGACTTGATACGGATAATACGGTCCAGTTCGGGGCTGTCCATCTGGCAGTTCTCTACCCATACATTATGGCATCCTCCGGTTATTTCGCTTCCTATGGCTACTCCTGCATGTCCGTCCTTCATGCGACATTCACGTACGATGATGTTTTTGCAGGGAATGTTCCAGTAGCGACCGTCTTCATCGCGTCCCGATTTTATGGCTATGCAGTCGTCGCCCGTGTCAAAGTCGCAGTCTTCTATCAGCACGTTTTCGCACGATTCCGGATCGCATCCGTCATTGTTCGGACCGTGGCTTTGCATTTTCACACCTTTTATGGTTACGTTTTCCGACAGCAGCGGATGGATAAGCCAGAACGGAGAACGGTTGATGGTAAATCCTTCCAGCAGAATGTTCTTGCATTTATATAAATTGATGAACTGCGGGCGGATGCCGTTCGCTTTTTCAAAGACGCGTTCTTTTACGGGGATAGAATCTTCTTTCATCTGGTATAGCAAGGTCTTTTCGTTGACCGTTTCTCCGTTTTCTGACTTAATGCCACGGATGCGCTGTTCTGCAAACCAGTTGTCTGTACTAGCCTGTCCGTCTAGCTTCCCCTTTCCGGTAATGGCAATATTGTTTTCCCCATATGCATAAATCAGCGGAGATATGTTATGGCAGTCGATGCCTTCTATACGTGTAAGTACGGTTTCGAACAGATTGTAGTCGGTTGTAAATTTCAGAATGGTACTGTCCGACAGGTGAAGGTTGACGTTCGATTTCAGGCGGATAGGAGCCGTGAGAAACTCGCCGTCGGGAACGAGTACGGTTCCTCCTCCTTGTGAAGAGCAGGCTTCGATGGCCCGATTAATCGCATCGGTGTATAGTGAATCTTTTCCGTTGTAATAATCGGTTATCACATACGTCTTGTCGGGAAAAGTTGGAGGAGAAATCTGGTTGTACACCTTTTCCATCTCCTTCCATGAACACGGTTCTGATGTCTGGCAGGATATACATGCAGCGGCTGTCAGCAGTAAACCGCTTAAAATTGAAGTTTTCAGGATATGCATAAGATACAATTTTGAGTGTTGTTCACAAAAATAGCCCGTATACCAGAAAGCCTTGTATAGTATTTATGCAATTCGTTGTACAATTTCTCTGCGAGGTATATTTATGTACGATTGACTAATGTTTGTACATCATAAATCAATTTGTGCAACTCCGTATACTCGCCTTTCCCTAAATTTGCTTCCGAAACAAGTCCTAAATTACTTAACATTTAATATTATGAACAGAAATTTTAAAAGAATCCTCTTCAGTGCATGTCTGCTTGCTGCTTTGGGAGGAACAGCATGTTCGGATGATACACCAGAACAGCCAGCTGGTGGAGGTACAGAGAGTGGAGAAACCGAGGAACCAGGAGGTGAAGATAATCCTGATGGACCTTTGCAGATGGATCCGGTAGAGTTTGCTGCATTTCCGGGTGCAGAAGGGTATGGAAAGAATACCGTAGGTGGACGAGGAGGAAAGGTTTATCACGTGACCAGTCTGGACGACGATGCCAACAATCCGGCAGAGGGAACATTACGCTGGGTATTGAAACAGAAAGGTGCAAAGACTGTTGTGTTTGATGTCGCAGGAACCATTCATCTGAAAGCCGACTTAAAAACCAATAACGATAATCTGACTATTGCCGGACAGACTTCTCCGGGAGGTATTTGTCTTGCCGATTATGCTTTTGTCATCAATTCGAATGAAGTTATCATCCGTTTCCTTCGTTTCCGTCCCGGAGATGACAGTGGAAAAGAACCCGACGGACTGGGAGGTATGGATAAAAAGAATATTATCATAGACCATTGTTCAGTGAGCTGGAGTGTGGATGAATGTTTCTCGGTGTACGGTATGGAGAACTCTACCGTGCAGTGGTGCATCGCAGCTCAGGCACTTCGTGTATCGGTTCATGGCAAGGGTACACATTGCTACGGAGGAAACTGGGGTGGAAACAAAGCTTCCTATCACCATAACCTGATAGCACATTGCGAAAGCCGTGTTCCTCGTCTGGGCCCGCGCCCCAGCACACAGCTTAATGAGTATGTCGATATCCGGAATAATGTATTTTATAACTGGGCAGGAGAGGGCTGTTACGGAGCCGAAAATCAGAATATAAATATTGTAGACAATTATTATAAACCGGGACCGGCTACTAATTCGGGTAAGGAAACAGACCGTATCCGTTACCGTATAGCCAAGATTGGTGTTCGTACTCTCGATTATGTGACTGAAGACGATGGTTCTTACAACGACTGGTATCCTTCCTTGCATAAATGGGGAACTTTCTATGTAACGGGAAACGTGGTGGAAGGACACGATGATGTTACGGCAGACAACTGGACAAAAGGTATTTACGCACAGCAGGAAAACGGCAGTAAGGTAGATAATCTGTGGACTGAAGAAACCATGAAGGCTATCCGTAAGGAGTCGCCGGTAGTCGATCCGGTAATGACAACCGAGCATTCGGCACAGGAAGCTTATCAGGCGGTATTGAACTACGCTGGAGCCTGCAATTATCGGGATGCAATCGACGAGCTTGTCCTTTCGGATGTCAAAGAAGGAAAAGCTACGTGTACGGCTTCAGGAAATAAGCCTGGATACATCAACGAACCTGAAGATGTATTGCAGGCATTGTCCGAACTGGGTGACAATCCTTATCCGGAACTTGCGAAAGATACCTCGCGTGATGTGACCGATACAGACGGCGACGGTATGCCTGATGCTTTTGAAACGGCATACGGACTCGATGCCAATAATCCGGATGACGGTAATGCGAATACACTCGATCCGGCTGGAAAATATACAAATCTTGAAATGTATCTGCATAGTCTGGTGCAGGATATTATAAAGAAACAACAGCAGTAATTTCTGGAAATAGTTGTTGATTAAGGCATGGCGTTATTGGTTGCTGTACGATTTATCGTCCGGCTGCTGATGGCGCCATTGCTTTGTCTTGAAAAATAGTCCGTATGTCATGCAATATTTATTCATATCGCCGGTTTGCCTAAATAGTATACATTGTTTACTTAAATAATGCACGTCTTTTCTTCAGGGGTATCTTATTTTTGCGTTATCGAAAACAGCAGGAATAAAATCTGATAGTTATGAAGCATCCGTTATTTTTATTAATCTTATTATTGTTTTTCCCCACTGGAACGATGATTGCAGCTGACGGTGGAACTGCTCTTCCGGCTTTTCCGGGAGCTGAAGGATTCGGAAGATACACTGTCGGAGGAAGAGGGGGTAAGGTATATCATGTTACCACACTCGAAGATGGAGAGCAGGAAGGAACTCTCCGATATGCTGTAAATAAGAAAGGGGCACGTACCGTGGTGTTCGATGTTTCGGGTAACATTTTTCTGAACCGTCCCCTGCAAATAGTGAACGATAGTCTGACCATTGCCGGACAGACAGCTCCGGGGCGTGGAGTATGTATTGCACGTTATCCGGTAACTATCAAGGCAGACGATGTTATAATCCGTTATGTACGCTTTCGGGTTGGCAACGAAAACAAGGGAGAACCCGACGGACTTGGAGCTACCGATCATCGCAATATCATTGTAGACCATTGCTCCATCAGCTGGTCGGTAGACGAAACTTGCTCTGTATATGGAAATGAGAATACTACCGTACAATGGTGTATCATCTCAGAAAGTCTGAATAACGGAGGGCATGCCAAGGGAGCGCACGGATATGGCGGTATAGTAGGAGGAGATCATGCCTCGTTCCATCATAATCTCATGGCACATCATGTGAGTAGAGTTCCGCGTATGGGACCTCGTCCGGGAACACAGACCAGAGAGTATGTGGATATCCGTAACAATGTGTACTACAACTGGGCTGGCAATGGCTGCTATGGAGGCGAAGGAATGAAAGTCAATATCGTGAATAATTATTATAAACCCGGTCCTGCCACACCTCATAACAAGGTGCGTTATCGGATTGCTTCTGTCGGTGTGCGTTCTAAAAAATATTGTTATAATAAGAAAGGGGAGCCCAACATCTGGCATCCCATGCTGCATGTGTGGGGAAAGTTTTATGTGGACGGTAATGTAGTAGAAGGCTTTCCCGAAGTTTCAGCCGATAACTGGACGAAAGGTATATACGAACAGCTCGATACGGCAAGTGCCGACGGATACTTTTCTTCCGTCACACGCGATACGATACGGCTGAAAGCTCCATTGGAAACAGGTATTGTTACCACACATACAGCTGCCGAAGCCTTCGAGAAAGTGCTGGCTTCAGCCGGATGTTCCAAATGGAGAGATGAAATCGATGAGCGGATTGTAAGAGAAACTCGTACCGGTACGGCGACTTATATGGGAAGCATTGATAAAAAAGCTGCCAGTTCGCCTGGCATAATCGACTTGCCCGAGGATGTCATGCCTGAAGGAGCTTCATCGCCATGGGTGGATCTTTCCGGCGGAAATACCGATTTGCAGGCTCTTCTGGATACTGATGGTGACGGTATGCCCGACGTGTGGGAAAGAAAACACGGACTGGATCCCGAGAATCCGGCAGATGGACCAGCAGTAACGTTAAGTCGTGAAGGATATACCAATCTGGAAGTCTATCTGAATGAAGGCTTATAATCGGATATAAGATATGAAACAATAGATGTGAATATATATAAGGTGGGCGCTTTTTATTTGTTGGGGTGTATATGATGAATATCGTTTAATTTAATTGAAAATCAACACAGTACACAATCTCTATATAATTTGGAAGGCAAACTGATATGCTTATGAAAATGTAATGACAGAAAGGTTTAAGCACCCCGTTGATAGTGTCGGATACGACAGAAAATTTTGTACCACAGCCCGTTAAAGGATGCCTTCATAATCCTTTGCGCTTCTTGGAATTTCTTTGGAAATACAGGAGCGCGAAGGATTTTTTTTTTGAAAAATACGGGCAGAAGTTCTGTAAAACATCAGCATTTTTTGGGGAAAACATGAGCATCTTTTAGAAGAAACATCAGCATGTTTTGGGATAAGGTTTCAATGTCTTTTATGGTAACTTACTTAGTCTTTCAGATAATTTAATTAAAATCTGTGCAGCATTTAAGTGAAAATTTCTTTTCTTTATAGAACAATGTTATGTGAAACCAAACTATATGCGATATGAAGAAAGTACATTTGATGAGCTGGCTGATACTGTTTTTCAGTTTGTTTCCATCTGTATTGCAGGCACAGAGTTATAATGAACTTTGGAAAGAAGTAGAAGCAGCCCAAAAGAAGGACTTGCCGAAAACGGTTATTGGTGTAGTTGATAAAATATACACTAAAGCAAAGAGTGAAAAGAACATCCCTCAGATGATGAAGGCCTATATTGTGCGTGCTGAATCACGCATTCAGCTTACTCCGGACAGTGCACAGGCAGAGTACGATGGTATCCGGAAATGGGCAGAAAGCGAAACAGATAGGGTGGGGCGTGCTGCACTGAATCATGTAATGGGTAGCCTGATACTGGATAATCAGCAGTTGGGTACGGAAGATGATGCAATACGGTATTTCCGTCTTTCGCTGAAAGACAGAGAGGTACTGGGTAAGGCTTCTGCCAAGGATTTCCGTCCGATGACAACTTCCGGCGAGCTGAGTGAAAAGTATCTGGATGATAATATGTTCGACTTGCTTTCCCGGCAGGTGATTGAGCGTTTGTCCGTTTATCGTTTTAATTCCGACAGACTGAAATGTGTGTCGGAAGCATTGTCACTGTACGACGGACTGATTGCTTTCTACGGTGAAAGCAACCGTCAGGCAGCTTTACTGACTAAGGAAGCCCGTTTGTTGTACTGCTGGGAAGGGGCGGGAAGTAGCATCGTACGTGAAGCGCTGACACCGGAGCAGGTAGCGGAGGAATTGCGTAAGCTGGCAGAAGAATACAAGGATCTGCCTGTCTGTGCCGATGTATATGTAAAGCTGGCCTATGTCTATCGCATGAACAATGAACTGCTTAAGTCGGTTGAGGCGGCACGAGAAGGAATTGAAAAATATCCTAAGCACGAATGGGTGTCTCAGTTGCGTTCATACATTGATTTTGCTTCCAGTCCGTATCTTTCAATGAATATTCCTTTTGTATATCCCAACTATGAAGCGGATATGAACCTGACGTATGCCAATCTGAAAGGAGTGTCTTTCGAATTGTATCGTCTGAATATATCTCCTGCTTCTTCATTGATTCGCGGCAATCTGAAGGAAGAAACGTTGATACAGAATTACGGTACAAAAGTGGCTTCACGTTACTACGCCTTGCCTTCTACCCCCGATTACGAGAAACGTGATACGGTATTGCATTATACATTGCCCGAAGCGGGAATTTACATGTTAAAGCAAATTCCTCAAGGGAGTGCGAAAGGTATTGATTATTCGTTGTTGTTTGTTTCTCCTTATCAGTGCATCAGTATTCCTGTGTCAGAGGGACGCAAGGAGTTTGTTGCTGTAGATAAACTGACGGGCAGACCAGTTCCGGGTGCAGAAGTGGTTACGTATCGGTTGAACGGAAATGAATACAATGTACTTCAGGTATATAAGACCGATGGTAAAGGCAGTGTTACGGTAGATGTTCCCCGTTCGGGCAGGATTTATTACAATGTCCGTATGGCAGGAAATGATTTCACTGCTATTTCAAGTATAGGAGGAAATGCTTCGTTTGTCAGAGAAACAGTGCAGGGATGGAAGAAAAAGGTAAATCTGTTTACCGACCGTTCGTTGTATCGTCCGGGGCAGAAAGTATATGTTTCCGGTATGGTTTACGAACAGAATGGTGATTCTCTTCGTGTGATAAAGGGCGAAAAAAGTTCTCTGAAACTGTATTCTTCCGAGCGTAATGTAGCCGAATATACCGTATCGACAGACGACTTTGGCGTATTGTCGGGTGAATTTGTGCTGCCACAGAACCTGCTTCCCGGTACTTATTATGTGTCGATGGATGGAGCTTCTGCCATTATCAAGGTAGAGGAATACAAGCGTCCTACTTTCGATGTGGTCTTTACTCCGTACGAAGACACATATAATATGGGTGATTCCATTGTGGTGAAAGGAGAAGCAAAGACATTTGCCGGAGCACCAGTCCGTATGGCAAAGGTAAAATATACGATATCCCGTTCGGAATATATGTGGTTCCGTATGGGAGGTATGAATAAAGTAGAGTTGGATAACGGTGAGGTGCAGACGGATGCTGATGGTAATTTTAGTGTCCGTGTGGTGCTTACTGCCCCGGAAACAACCGGAAGGGATATGCTGGAGCACCGTTATTATGTATATGAAGTACAGGCAGAGGTAACCGATGGAGCGGCCGAAACACAGACAAACACCTTGTCACTTCCGGTGGGTAAGCAGTCGTTGGGCTTGCAGATACGCGGACTGTCGGGTATGGTCATGCGTGAGAAACAGGAAAAGGTGCAGTTTATGGCATTGAATCTGAATGGAACTCCTGTACAGACAGAGGTCGCTTACCGTGTGTTTGCATTGGATAAAGCGGGCAAGAAAGCCGGATTGCAACTGGAAGGCAAGGCGGAAGCTCAACGTTCGTTTGTTCCTTCCGAATTGCTTGCATTGCCTTCGGGCAGATATCGCATTGAAATTTCTGCAACGGATGCGCAGGGACGAGTATGTACGGCAGAGCAAGATTTTACATTGTTCTCGCGTCTGGATACACGACTCCCGTATCCTGCTGTCGACTGGTTCTATCAGGATGGAACCGAGTTTAACGAATTGGCTCCGGCAACTTTGTATGTGGGAACCAGTGAAAAGAATGTGTATCTGCTGGTCGATGTGTACAGTGGAAGCAAACGGATCGATTCTCAGCGATTGACACTGAATGATGAAATCAAGAAATTCAGTTATCCGTATCAGGAGGTGTATGGCGATGGTATTACCGTAAACTTTGCTTTCATGCGGAATGGCAGCCTGTATAGCAAGCAGGCGACAATCATCCGGCCGGAACCGGAAAAGAAACTGACATTGAAGTGGGAAACTTTCAGAGATAAGTTGCAACCGGGCAATAAGGAAGAATGGAGCATGCATATTACAGATGCGGCCGGAAATCCGGTAAAAGCTAATGTGATGGCATCGCTTTACGATGCTTCGCTCGATAAGCTGTATCAGCACGACTGGCGTTTTAATCTGTGGTTCTCTCGTCCTGTTCCATGGATTTATGCAGGTATGTTGTCGGCAAACCAGGGAATCGGCATGTTTGCAGGTTTTCCATACGTAAGGACGTACACCGGACTGAATCTGCTGAATGGTGAGTATAGTTCTTTGCTGGTCTTTTCCGGAAATGTTTATATGCGAGGCATCAATCTGGCTGGCACATCAACCCGTATTCTGGCGAAACACGATGCCGGAAATGCCGTAGAGGTGAAATATCAGCCTGTCATGACTGTTGAGGAATCGGCGGTAGTCGCCTCTCCGGATATTGTATCGTCTGGCTTTAAAAAAGAAAGCGGCAGTGCTGGTGTAGAAGAAGTTTTGCAGATTGTAGAAAATGATGCAGCTGTCGAAGGAACAGATGATAAAGAAACGATGATTCCGGTGCGTGAGAACTTTGCCGAAACAGCCTTTTTCTATCCGAATCTGCGGACTGATTCACTGGGTAGGGTAAGTATCGTCTTTACCGTACCGGATGCGTTGACCGAATGGAAGTTCACAGGACTGGCGCATACACAGGATGTCGATTACGGCATGCTGACGCAGACTGTGAAGACAAGCAAGCCGTTTATGGTGCAGCCTAATATGCCGCGTTTTGTCCGCAAAGGTGACCGAACCGTTATTGCTGCTTCGCTGGTCAATCTGTCGATGGACAAGATTGAAGGGAATGCCGGTATCAAATTATACGATCCGGTGACAGAAGAAGTGGTTTACGACTATCAGCAACCGTTCAGTGTGGCAGAAGGAACAACGGGAGTCGTACGGTTCGACTGCCAGATTCCTGATAACTATGATATGCTGGTATGCCGGATTACGGCTGAGGTTGGAGAATATAGCGACGGCGAACAGCATTACTTGCCGGTACTGACCGACAAGCAGTGGGTGACGGAAACCATTCCTGTCCAATTGAGTGGAGAAAGCATGACGGAAGTCGGAACCGAAGACTTGTTCAACAAGCAGAGCAAAACGGCTACCGAACGACGGCTGACAGTAGAGCTGACTGCAAATCCCGACTGGTATGCTGTTCAGGCGCTGCCTGTTATCGGCAATCCGGCAGAAGAAGATGCATTGTCGTGGGCAACTGCCTATTATGCCAATTCACTTGCTGAGGCTATTGTGAAGGCAAATCCCCGCATCAAACAGGTGTTTGATACCTGGATTGCTCAGGGAGGAAGTAAAGAAACGCTTTTGAGTAATCTCGAACGCAATCAGGATTTGAAGAATCTGTTGCTGGAAGAAACTCCGTGGCTTTCCGAAGCAATTGAGGAAGGCGAACAGAAACGGCGTATAGCCTTGTTGTTCGATCTGAATTCGATGGACAACCGCCTGCGTACTTCGGTAGAACGTTTGCAAGAGTTGCAATTGTCTGACGGCTCATGGAGCTGGTATAGAGGCATGACAGGTAGCCGCTATATTACAACGCAGATAGTGGAGATGCTGGCACGTTTGCAACACATGAACGTGACGCTCGACGGAAAGGTCGCTCCGATGTATACACAGGCTTTGCGCTATTTGCAGAACGCAGTGAAAGAAGATTATGAAATGATGAGGAAGGCAGAAAAGGAAGGTGCGAAAAACCTTGTTCCCAACGGGCAGGTGGTACACTATCTGTATGTTTGTGCCCTCGACGGGCAGGCTGCTTCGTTGGCAGATAAACAGATAAACGCCTATATGACGGATAAGCTGGAGAACCGTTCGGCCGACTATTCTATCGGTGAGAAGGCGATGATTGCTCTCATTATGCAGGCTGATGGCAGAAAGCGTCAGGCTCAGGAACTGGTTCAGTCTGTTAAGGAATATACGGTAAGCACGCCGCAACTGGGAGTCTATTTCGATACACCGAAAGCACCTTATTCATGGAGCAATTACAGAATCCCTGCACAGGTGGCTGCTATGGAGGCTATCCGGCAGATTGCTCCCGATGCGGATATGCTGGCCGGTATGAAGCTTTGGCTGCTCAAACAGAAGCAAGTTCAGGTATGGGAAAGCGGTATTGCAACAGCAGATGCGGTGTATGCTTTCTTGAATGGCTCCGGTAAGCAGTTGCAGGTGAATGGAAAGATGAAGGCAGTAGCCGGTAATATCGAGGTACGTACTCCGGACGATGCTTTAGGATATACCCGAAAGACGCTGACCGGAACGGATACTCGTGTGGAACGTGTTGTCGTATCGAAGTCGGGAACCGGTATAGGCTGGGGAGTTGTATATGCGCAGTATCTGGAGGATATGGATAAGGTACTTCCGGCAAAAGGTAACGGCGTTTCAATAGTACGTGAGTATTGGCTCGACGGTAAGCAGGTTTCGCGGAAGACTGCCTTGCATGCTGGAGATAAACTGACTGTACGACTGACGGTAAAGGCTGATCGCGACATGGACTTTATCCGGATAAAGGATGAGCGTGCGGCATGTATGGAACCGAAAAACCAGTTGTCCGGCTATCATTGGAACAACGGTCTGGGATATTATCAGGTGAACCGGGATGCTTCGACCGAACTCTTTATCGACCGGATGCCGAAGGGTACATATACGCTGGAGTATGAAGTTTATTTAGACCGTGCGGGAAATTATCAGGCTGGTGTGGCAACCATCCAGTCGGTTTATGCTCCCGAATTCAGCGGACACACAGGAGGACAATCTCTGACAGTAGAATAATTCATTAGAAAACAGTACAGGCTGATGTATTTTCCATACTGGCAAAATCTGCATCAGCCTGTATTTCTTTTTACCACTGTATCGGCAAATTTATATTAATTCACCACCAACCTTTGTTCGTCTTTGATTTTCTCTTTATCTTTGTTCACTCTAAACAAGTAACACACTGAAAGATGAAACGCATTTTATTTCTATTCAATATATTGTTTGCCGTAGTTTTGGTTGCTCAGGCACAGCCGAAAATAACATTCGACAAGAATGTGCAGGAGTTGGGATATGTGCTTTGGCGCAATCCGGTGACCATTACTTATAATTTCACGAATACGGGTGACAAACCGCTGGTTATTTCGAAAGTAACTTCTTCCTGCGGTTGTACGGAGGTCGACTGGACTAAGTCTCCGATACCTGCCGGTGGAAAAGGTACGGTAACAGCCGTTTTCGACGCAAAGGCTATCGGACATTTCTATAAAGAAGTCGGTATTTACTGCAACGCTTCTTATCGTCCTATTTATCTGGAATTTAATGGTGAAGTAACAGCCGATGCCAGAAATTATTCGTTTACCCATCCTTTCGGGTTTGGTGCAATCCGTCTGGACAAAGATGAAATAGAATTTAAAGATGTCAATAAAGGCGACCATCCTGAATTTAGTATTCTGGTTGCCAATACATCCTATAAAGCTTATTCTCCGGTGCTGATGCATCTGCCTCCTTATCTGAGTGCAAAGGCAGTTCCCGAAGTGCTGGGAAGAGGTAAGAACGGTAAGATTATCGTTACGCTCGATACGGAGAAACTTCCGAAGTTCGGTATTACCCGTACATCGGTGTATCTGTCACGCTATCCGGGCGATAAAGTGGAAAGCGACAACGAAATACCTGTATCGACAGTCTTGTTGCCGGATTTCTCCGGACTGACCGAACAGCAGAAGAACAATCCTCCACAGATTTCGCTTTCTACTACACAGCTGGAGTTCCCTCCGCTGAAACCGAAACAGAAAAAATCGCAGAACGTCATCATTACCAATACGGGAAAGACCGATTTGGTTATTCAGGATATGCAGGTGTTCAACATCGCTCTAGCCGTCAATTTGAAGAAAACGGTACTGAAGCCGGGTGAATCTGCCAAGCTGAAGATTACCGTACTTGGTGAGAACCTTTCGCGTGTGAAAGGTACTCCCCATGTACTGATGATTACCAACGACCCGAATAATCCGTCGGTTACCATTCGGGTAAAGGCAAAAATCGTACAGCCTTAAGATCTCTCGTAAGGCTATTATTATCAACTTAAAATACTAAGACTATGGAACACCCTGAGAACAGTGAGGAGTACAAGGGATTGACTGTTAACAAGGGTATCGAACAACCCTCCAGTATAAATCCTTATTTGAACCTGAGAAAGAAACCCAAGCGCCGTCAGTTTACCGTAGGCGAGTACGTGGAAGGTATCGTAAAAGGCGATGTAACCGTACTTAGTCAGGCTGTCACGCTGGTAGAGAGTGTGAAACCCGAGCATCAGGCAGTCGCACAGGAGGTTATCGAAAAATGTCTGCCGTATTCAGGCAATTCTATCCGTGTGGGTATCAGTGGTGTTCCCGGAGCGGGGAAGAGTACGTCGATTGATGTATTCGGCCTGCATGTACTGGAACGTGGAGGTAAGCTGGCTGTACTGGCTATCGACCCGAGCAGTGAGCGTTCGAAAGGAAGTATTTTGGGAGATAAAACCCGTATGGAAAAACTTTCCGTTCATCCAGATTCCTTTATCCGCCCCAGCCCTTCTGCCGGTTCGCTGGGTGGTGTAGCCCGTAAAACCCGTGAAACGATTATTTTGTGCGAAGCAGCAGGTTTCGATAAAATTTTTGTCGAAACAGTGGGAGTAGGACAGAGCGAAACAGCCGTTCATTCGATGGTGGATTTCTTCCTGCTGATACAGCTTGCCGGAACAGGAGATGAACTGCAAGGTATCAAGCGTGGTATAATGGAGATGGCAGACGGTATCATCATCAACAAGGCTGATGGTAATAACATCGAGAAGGCAAAGCTGGCTGCTGCTCATTTCCGCAATGCACTGCATCTGTTTCCGGCTCCTGAATCGGGGTGGACACCACAGGTGCTGACATATTCAGGTTTTTATGGTATCGGAATCAAGGAGATCTGGGACATGGTGTACAGTTATATCGACTTTGTGAAGAAGAACGGATACTTTGATTACCGCCGCAACGAACAGGCTAAATACTGGATGTACGAAACGATAAACGAACATTTGCGTGATAGTTTCTACAACAATCCGGCTATCGCTTCGATGCTTACAGCTCAGGAACAGGAGGTCTTGCAAGGAAAGGCTACTTCGTTCTCGGCTGCGAAAAAGTTGCTCGATACATATTTCGGTAATCTTTGATTGCTGGGCTTGCGACGGAGTACATAATTTCTCTGAAAATTTTTGTACGAACTTGCTGAACTTTCGTACAGAAAATAAAAAAACATCGAGATATTTTTGGCAGAAATTGCTGATATTATAGAAACTCTTTCTGGAGGTCTTTTTTAAAAGCCTTTGGGAAGAGTTTTTTTATTGTTATCGCTGTGTGATAAAAATATATCAATAGGTTGATTCTCAGTTGTATTTAAGGCTTTGAAAACTCTGTTGTATCAATGAATAAACCAACTGCTATATTACAAGCGACTATGAGCTTTCGGAAATGTTTTGTCGGACAGCAATGTTTTATTATGCGTTGGTCACAGCAAAATCTTCATGGATAGTTGTGCTTTATTACAATTGACTTGGTAGGAAATTTACTTTTTTCAGAAAAAAACTACAGAATATTTGGTTTATAAAATAAACTACTTTATATTTGTAATGTGATAGAAAATAGGAATAAACGCGCGGATTTCTATTTTTTTTGCAGTAGTGGTTTATAAAATAAACTGTTTTATCTTTTAAAAATGTAAGGAGTATGGAAGAAAAGAAGATGTTTACAGAAAAAGAAAGTCTGGAACTGATTTCCCAGATGATTCAAATGACGAAAGAAAATTTGGAACGGGGTAGTGGCAATGTTTTTCTGATTTATGGATATGCTGCAGTAGTACTTTCTGTAGTTGTATATGCAGCCGTGTATATTACAGGCAGACCGTTGTGGAACGTCTTGTGGTTTTTGATGTTTGTTCCTGCCATTGTTATGAAAGTGCTTCAGGTTCGTAAGAAACCTTCTGTGGTAACACATATGGATAAGATGCTTGCTCATACCTGGTGCATCGTGGGATCGTTGTTCGGACTGACTGTTGTGGCCATGCTACTGATAGGTATGGTGATTGGTTCGTGCAATTTTGGCTTGATGCTTCCGCTGTGTTTACTATATGCGGGTATAGGAACTTCGATTACCGGTCTGATTGTTCGGGTTCCAACTCTGGTGTATTCACCTCTTGTTGCCTTTTTGGTTGCTGTCTATATGCTGATGGTACTGACAAATGGCGGTAGAGTGGCTCCGGAATGGAATCTATATTTCGGTTTTTCTTTCTTGCTTATGATGGTGATACCAGGACATTTGTTGAATAAAAAAGCCGCTGCTTATGCTTGCTGAACTAGATCCGTTGATACACTCGCAACTGCGTCTGGCGATTATGTCTATCCTATTATCGGTAGATGAGGCCGACTTTGTGTACTTGAAAGAGAAGACTGAATCTACTGCCGGTAATCTCAGTGTGCAACTGGATAAACTGAGCAAGGCGGGATACATTCAGGTAGAGAAAGAGTTTGTCGGAAAAAAGACTCGCACATCGTGCCGGATTACAGAAACAGGCAGAAAAGCGATGGAAGAATATGTAAAGGCACTGAAGACTTATCTGGATTTGTAGGATAAGAGAAACACGTTCGGAAAGAAGAAAAGGTAGAGGCCGGAATTCAAATTCAAGAAAGAAGAACTATTGGTTTAGATGAGTGTCCGATAAACATATATGAATATGAGCTTATCAGCATTGTTCCTGTAGATAACCTGCATAGCTGAATTCTGTAGGATAATTGCTTGTTCATCAATACTCTATCTTTGGATTGAAGATTCTTGTCAGACTGCAATAATTGATTTGTACGCTAACCATCCTAATCTGTAATAAAAAAGGTTCTATCACCCCATAGCGGGAAAATGATAGAACCTTTTTGTATTTTATTCTTGTAATTTACAATCAGAAACCAGCCAGGCTTACGATCTTGTCGACTGCTGCACTAAGTCCGTCAGGATTCTTACCGCCGGCAGTTGCAAAGTGAGGCTGACCACCACCACCACCTTGGATCAGTTTGGCAGCTTCGCGAACCAGTTGTCCGGCATTCAGCCCGGCCTTCACCTGATCGTCGCTCATGGTAACAGTAAGCAACGGCTTGTTTTCGAATACGCTACCAATTACTACGAACAAGTTTTCAGGGAACTGTCCTTTCAACTGGAAGGCAATATTCTTGACTGCGTCAGCTGGCATCGGAAGAACAGCCTGAATAACTTTCACACCGTTGATTTCTTTTGCACCTTCAATCAGCTTGTTCTTTACAGCAGCTTCTTTTTCCTTCATGAATTCTTCCATCTGTTTCTTCAGACCGGCATTTTCTTCGATGTATTTCGAGATAGCGGCTTTCAGGTCGGGAGCGTTGTTGAACAAAGCTTTCAGATCGTTGATAGTATCTTGTACAGTATCGAACATTTCTTCAACCTTCGCACCTGTAACAGCTTCGATACGGCGTACACCGGCAGCAACAGAGCTTTCTGAGATAATCTTCACCATACCAATCTTTCCTGTTGCCGATACGTGAGTACCACCACAGAATTCGATAGATGAACCGAACTGTACGACACGTACTTCGTCGCCATATTTTTCACCGAACAAAGCGATTGCACCCAGTTCTTTTGCCTTTTCGATAGGCAGGTTACGGTATTCAGTCAAAGGAACGTTTTCGCGGATTTTAGCATTAACCAGATGTTCTACTTCGCGAATCTGTTCCGGAGTTACTTTCTGGAAGTGAGAGAAGTCGAAACGCAAAGAGTCAGGAGTTACAAGAGAACCCTTCTGTTCTACGTGAGTACCCAGTACCTGACGCAATGCTTCGTCCAGCAAGTGTGTACAAGAGTGGTTAGCTGCACAAGCTGCACGTTTGTCTGTATCTACACATGCCATCATCGGAGCTTCCAGATGTTCCGGAAGTTTCTTTGCTATATGGATAGGAAGATTGTTTTCCTTCTTGGTATCGATGATATCGATAGTTTCGAATTCGCTTACCAATACACCGGTATCACCTACCTGACCACCACTTTCTGCATAGAACGGAGTATCGCTCAATACAATCTGGTAAAGTGTCTGATTCTTCTGTTTAATCTGACGGTAACGCAGGATGCTTGTTTCGTATTCAGTATAGTCGTAACCTACGAAAGTTGTTTCTCCTTCTTTCAGTGTAACCCAGTCACCTGTTTCTACGGCAGCAGCGTTACGCGCACGTTCTTTCTGTTTCTGCATTTCAGCTTCAAAACCTTTTACGTCGGCAGTCAGACCATTTTCACGTAAGATAAGCTCAGTCAGGTCGAATGGGAATCCGAATGTATCATACAGTGTAAATGCGTCTACACCGCTGATTTCAGTCTTACCGGCAGCTTTAGTTTCAGCCATTGTCTTGTCGAGCAGACGGATACCTGTTTCCAGTGTACGGAGGAATGATTCTTCTTCTTCCTTCATAACTTTCTCGATCAATGCCTGCTGTGCTTTCAGTTCAGGATAAGCACCACCCATATTTTCAATCAGTACAGGAAGCAGCTTATACATGAATGCTTGTTTCTGTCCGAGGAAAGTGTAAGCGTAGCGAACGGCACGGCGCAGGATTCGGCGGATTACGTAACCAGCCTTTGCATTAGACGGCAACTGTCCGTCGGTGATAGAGAAGGCGATGGTACGGATATGGTCGGCTACTACGCGCATAGCTACGTCTACCTTTTCATCGTCGCCATACTTCTTGCCCGACAAATCACCGATTGCCTTGATGATAGGCTGGAAAACGTCAGTATCGTAGTTGGATGTCTTGCCTTGCAAAGTACGTACCAGACGTTCGAATCCCATACCGGTATCGATAACTTTTGCTGGAAGCGGTTCCAGTGTTCCGTCAGCCTTACGGTTATACTGCATGAACACCAGGTTCCAGATTTCGATAACCTGCGGATGATCTTTGTTAACCAGTTCACGTCCCGGAACGGCAGCCTTTTCTTCAGCCGAACGCGAGTCGATATGAATTTCTGAACAAGGACCGCAAGGACCTGTATCACCCATTTCCCAGAAGTTATCGTGCTTGTTGCCGTTGATGATATGATCTTCGGGGAAATACTGAGCCCAGTATCCGGCAGCTTCATCGTCGCGGGCAAGTCCTTCCTCAGGGCTTCCTTCGAATACGGTTACATACAAATCTTTCGGATCGAGTTTCAATACCTTTACCAGATATTCGTATGCCCATCCGATAACTTCTTTCTTGAAGTAGTCGCCGAAAGACCAGTTACCCAGCATTTCGAACATGGTATGATGGTATGTATCGTGACCTACTTCTTCCAGGTCGTTATGTTTTCCACTCACACGCAAGCACTTCTGTGAGTCGGTTACACGTTTGTATTTCGCAGGATGGTTACCCAGAATAATATCTTTAAACTGGTTCATACCTGCATTGGTGAACATCAATGTCGGGTCGTCTTTGATGACCATCGGTGCTGAAGGCACAATCTGATGTCCTTTCGACTCAAAGAATTTTACAAATGAGTCGCGGATTTCGTTTGCTGTCAACATAATGCTTATAATGTCTTGTAGTTAATATTCTCAAAATTGATTTGCAAAGATAATCGGTTTTATTATTTTTGTCCGTATGTTTGATGCAAAAACTTGATGTGTTGCGTCTTAAATTTTTTCAAAACAAGATTTGAATGCGGAAAGTCTATTATATATATAATCCGAAAACGCGTACATACGACCGTATTTATCCCACTATGCGCCAGCGGGCGATGAGCTACCTGAGGCGTTTGTTTGTGGGGATGGGACTGGGTGCAGGATGCTTTATCATCTTGTTGCTTATCTTCGGTTCTCCTTCGGAAAAGGATCTTCGTGTGGAAAATTCGCGCTTACTTTCACAATATCATATTTTATCTACCCGTCTGGACGAGGCTCTTGGTGTGATGCAGCAGCTTCAGCAGCGTGATGATAATCTGTACCGGGTGATTATGCAGGCAGATCCCGTGGCGGATGCCTTGCGTTCGGCCAGTTACGGTAAAACGAACCGTTACGAGGATTTGATGGATATGGCAAATGCCAAGCTGGTAGTAAATACTACTCAGAAGATGGACTTGCTTTCACGTCAGATTTATATGCAGTCGAAATCGTTTGACGAGGTAGTAGAGTTGTGTAAGAAACAGGATGATATGCTGGCATGTATTCCTGCAATCCAGCCGGTGGCCAACAAGGATTTGAAGCAGACGGCTTCGGGATATGGAAATCGTATCGACCCTATTTATAAGACTGTTAAGTTTCATGCGGGTATGGACTTTTCGGCAAACGTGGGTACACCGGTGTATGCCACTGGAAACGGTACGGTACAGAAAGCAGGCTGGGAAGGATTGTATGGCAATTGTATTGTCATTAATCATGGTTTCGGTTATGTCACCCGATATGCCCACTTGAGTAAAATTGATGTGAAGGTAGGGCAGAAAGTAGTGCGTGGAGAAACTATTGGCAAGGTAGGAAGTACGGGAAAGAGTACCGGACCGCATTTACACTACGAAGTGCATCTGAAAGGGCAGATTATGAATCCGGTGAACTATTACTTTATGGATTTGGATGCGGATGATTACGACAAGATGATTCAGATTGCTGCCAACCACGGTAAGGTATTCGATTAATATTACAGACTAAACAGAAAGGACATGGCTTTGAAGAGCGATAAAAATTTGAAATTATATTATTCTATTCGTGAAGTGGCGGAAATGTTTGATGTAAACGAGTCACTTTTGCGCTATTGGGAGAAGGAGTTTCCTATAATTGCTCCCAAGAAGGCGGGAGGAAATATCCGGCAGTATACGAAAGAGGATATTGAAAATATTCGCCTGGTATATCATCTTGTAAAAGAAAAGAAAATGACTCTTGCTGGGGCCAGACAGCGTTTGAAGCAGAATAAAGAAAGCATTCGTGATACGGCCGAAATCATCGACCGCTTGCGGCGTATCAAAGAAGATTTGCTCAGTATGCGTAAGGAGCTGGATTATCTCACCTGATGCTTGCAGGTGTGAATTGTTTGGCTGGTGACTTAATTCTAGGTCTTTTTAAGCGATCGTCAGACTTTTTCCGGACGTCGTATATGTGAGGAAACAACGAAAAACAACAATAAAAATGGCATATGAAGTGATTATGATCTATCATCTTCATATGCCATTGTATTTTTTAGGGATATTTACTGAATATCTTTATTTCGTCTTAATGGTTTTTAATCTGTTATTGCCATCATCAGAAAGATACGTTTTTTTAGTCGGCAATTGTATCTTCAAAGTTTTCGATACGGGTTACTTTCTTGATATGATCTATCTTTTTGAGGTTTGTACAGATGGTATTCACATCATCTACATCGTGTACGTAAAGCTGAATGCGACCTTCGAAAATACCATCGTTCGATTCAATATTCAATTTATGAATATTTACATTCAACTGTTGAGATATAACTTGTGTAACCTGATTGAGTACCCCTATGCCGTCTATACCTTTAATGTATACATTGACCGGGAAGTTTAATGCTTTGCCTGTTTCCCATTCTACAGCAAGCAGTCGGTTACCGAAACTGGTCTTCAGCTGGGCTGCAATCGGGCACTGGCGTTTATGAATGACAATACGGTTGTTATCGTCAATGTAACCAAGTACATCATCCCCCGGAATCGGTTTACAGCAATCAGCCAGAATGTAATTCTTCTGAATGGCATCAGGAGTCAGCTTGATGATTTTCTTTTTGTCTATATTCAGTGCAGGCTGTTCAGCTTGTTTCTCTTCCTGCTTGTTTTTACTGGTTCCTCCGAATGCAAAGCTGATATATTTCTTCCAGTTGGTAGGCGATGGCTTTTCCTTCAGTTCGTTTTTGTCTGCTTCACCTAATGAGAATATTCCCTGACCGATATTTAAGGTCAGTTCATCGTAATTCTTTACGTGATGCAGGTTGCAGAGCTTCTTGATATTCTCATCATTTGACGGCAGGTTTTCCTGATGGAAGAAATCGGTAAGCATATCTTCACCTTTCTGCTGCATCTCTTTCTTTTCACGCTTCAGAATAGCTTGTATCTTAGCTTTGGCTTTTGCTGTGGTGGCAAAGTTTATCCACGAAGGCTGTACCTTTTGTGATTTGGAAGTAAGTATTTCTACCTGATCACCACTTTGTAGCTTGTGGCTTAGTGGAACCAGTTTATGGTTTACCTTAGCTCCGATACAGTGACTGCCCAGGAATGTATGGATAGAAAAAGCAAAATCGAGTGCCGTACAGTTTTGCGGCATAGTCTTGATTTCTCCTTTGGGGGTGAAGACAAAAATTTCGGATGCAAACAGGTTCAGTTTGATGGTATCGAGGAAATCGAGCGCATCAGGCTGTGGATCGTCCAGAATTTCCTTAATGGTCTTCAGCCACTTGCTCAGTTCGCCTTCATCTTCACTGCCTCCACCTTCCTTGTATTTCCAGTGAGCTGCAAATCCTTGCTCGGCAACGTCGTTCATGCGTTCACTTCTGATTTGCACTTCAATCCATTGCCCTTTGTTACTCATCAGTGTCACGTGCAGTGCCTGATAGCCATTAGCTTTCGGATGGCTTACCCAGTCGCGCAGACGGTCGGGGTGAGGTTTGTATATTTTCGAGATAGCTACATAGATATCGAAGCAGTCGTTCAGTTCCTCTTCTTCGTTTCTTGGAGTAAAGATGATGCGCACAGCAAGGATATCGTAGATTTCTTCGAACGTGATATGCTTGGTCTGCATCTTGTTCCAGATGGAATAAGGAGATTTTACACGTGCCAGAATGCGATAAGGTATTTTCATCTTATCCAGTTGTGCACGGATAGGAGCTGTAAACTCGGTAAAGACGCTTTCGCGCTCTGCCTGAGTAGCTTGCAGCTTGTCTTGTATCTCTTTATAAGTTTCCGGATGTTCGTATTTGAAACTCAGGTCTTCCAGTTCTGTTTTTATGCGGTTCAGACCTAGTCTGTTGGCAAGAGGAGCATAGATGTAAAGGGTTTCTCCCGCAATCTTATATTGTTTGCTGGGAAGCATGGAACCGAGGGTACGCATATTGTGCAGACGGTCGGCTATTTTTATCAGAATGACTCGGATGTCGTCATTCATTGTAAGCAGGAGCTTTTTGAAATTTTCAGCCTGAGCCGAAGCGCGGTCGCCGAAAATGCCTCCGGATATTTTTGTCAGTCCGTCTACAATCTGTGCAATTTTAGGTCCGAACAGATTTTCTATATCTTCCACCGTATAGTCGGTATCCTCTACTACATCATGCAGCAAAGCCGAACAGATGGAGGTAGACCCCAGTCCGATTTCTACACACGCAATGCGTGCTACCGCAATAGGGTGCAGTATATAAGGTTCGCCCGAACGGCGTCGTACACCTTTATGTGCTTGCTTGGCAAAATTAAATGCTTTGGTGATTATTTCTACTTTTTTGCGGTGCTTGCTTTCCAGGTATCGATCTAAAAGTTCTTGAAAGGCATCATTTATTTGCTTTTCATCTGCTTGCTCTTGTGTAAGTTTTTCATCCGTCATTGTATTACTCCCTTAATCTATATTGCAAAAATAAAGAAAATAAAGAATTTAACAAGTAGAATGAAGTTTTTTCTTACAAAGCTATGGAAAAGGAAGATAGAAAAATGAAAAACCATCCTGACAAATCTTGGGATTGTCGGGATGGTTTTTATGATATTTCGGTGTAAAAATATGATACTTATCGGATGCGGAGTGATCTTCCGGCACGTATGTTACTGCCTTTGATTCCGTTCAATCTGCGTAACTGCGATACGCTTACTCCATATTTGGCTGCAATGCCTCCCAAAGTTTCTCCGTTTCTGATTCTGTGATAAACGGCTTTTCCTGATTTGGCAGACGATTTAATATCGGCTACTTCTACTTTACTGCGTCGTGTCTGATAGACCTCCGGTTTATAGTTATAGATGCTGTCTTCGTTTTCGAGGAAACAGCTCATCATCTTGTTGGACAGGCGAAGCGCATAAGGCTTCTCATTTCCAGGAATGATATCTTTTTTAAACTCCGGATTCAAGGCACGAAGCTCGTCGATGTTTGAGTTGCATACGGCGGCTATCTGCTGGAGGTTGAGCGGACGAGATATGTGTATGGTATCTGTTCCTTCCGGCATTCTCATTTCTAGCGGGCTGATGTTATGCTCACAGTAATAGGTCATGATATAGTTTGCAGCGATAAATGCCGGCACATATCCACGAGTTTCCTGAGGCAGATAATTGTACAGCTTCCAGAAGTCCTTTTCTCCTCCCGAACGTCGGATAGCTTTGTTTATTGTGCCCGGACCGCAATTGTAAGCCGCAAGTACCAGATTCCAGTCGTGATAGATATCGTATAAGTCTTTCAGATAACGTGCTGCGGCACGAGTAGATTTGATCGGGTCACGACGTTCGTCTATCAGACTGGTTACTTGCAGTCCGTAAATTTTACCTGTAGCCAGCATGAACTGCCATAAGCCTACAGCTCCCTGACGGGAAGTTGCCATCGGGTTTAAGGCCGATTCGATGACAGGAAGATATTTTAACTCCAGCGGCAGGTCGTACAAGTCGAGTGCCTCTTCGAAGATGGGCATGTAGAAATTATTAGCACTCAGCATGAATGCAACCTTCTGTCGCAAGCGGGTAGCATACATGTCGATAAATTTGCGCACCACTTCGTTATACGGCATTTCGATGATGGCCGGAATACGTTGCAGACGATCCATGTAGATAGAGTCGCTTACTTCCGGATTGGTAGAAGTCGCAGTACAGTTTTCTCCCAGATTGATATAATTTTTCGAAATCCAGTCCAGATATAAACTGTCTGTTTCAGAAAGCATACCTTCGGGCAAATCGGCAGCTGCCTCCACACCTGAACTGGAGCGGACGACAATACTCTTTTCCGTTTGTTGGGCAAAGAGGGGCGAAAAGCTAAGGAAGGCGAGTATGCCAATACATAGTTTTTTCATAATTTAAAATCTAATACTGCATTGCAAGCCTATTCCTTGAGGAAGCTTGCGGTATGCATCGTTAAATATTGCAGGTTCCAGTGTCATTCCCAGATCGTTCGATATATCGAAGTTTGATAGCTCAGCATCAACATATGCATCAATAACTGACAACAGGTACACCGCGATAAAAGAGATTATACTTAAATCTCGCTGACGACGGAAGACATCTTTTCGTTTACGGAACAACTCTTGATAATAATCGAGTCTGTTTTGTACATCTTCTTTGGTATATCCGGCTGGCAGGAAATCCATATAACTGTCGTTATTCGGATTGTCACTCATGATGTCCTGATATGCCTGTGTATAATCCTTATACATTTTGCTGTTCCAGGTCAATGCATAAGTACATCCCACGAAACCTCCATAAACGATAGGCAGTTTCCAATACTTCCGGTTGTATATCTGACCTGCTCCGGGTATGGCAAGCGACAGCCAGATAGAATTATTGGGAGTGGGAAGCCATTTCTTTTTCTCCTTTATGGTTACAGGTTTCCGGCTTTGCAAAGAGTCACTCTGACGCATAAGTCTGGCCGTATCTACCGGAGCTTCCAGTTCCTCGATGCGCTTTTGACGTATATTCAGCGTATCGGGTAAAGCAAGGCGGTCGGCCACGTTTTGCGCGCGTATCGAATCGGCATTCAGTAAGCCTTTCCGGTGCTTGAGTGCACGTTGTGCATATCCTTCCGTACTTCCTCCCCATGCGAAACAGAGCATCAGTACGATATACAATACATATGTAAACGATCGTTCTCTCAAAACTTGTCCTTTTTATTCTTTTGGTTTCAATGAGTCCAGTATCTCCATGATTCTTTCCAGATCAGCTTCGTTGCTGAACGGGATACTGATTTTACCTTTTCCTTTGTTGCTGCACGAAAGCTGCACCTTTGTACCGAAGAAGGTACACAGATGATTTTGCAACATCGTATATTCTTCAGACAGTTTGGCGCCTTTGGGGGCAATCTTCTTGCCTCCCGACTCTACGCTTTCGCCGGCTGAAAGGGCTTTTACTATTTCTTCTACCTTGCGGACCGAATACCCTTGGGTTATTATTTCGTTGAAAATACGTATCTGTGTCTTCGGGTCATCCAGCGCAAGCAAGGCACGTGCGTGCCCCATATCTATTTCTTTATTTTTCAGTGCAACCTGTATCGGAGCAGGAAGTTTAAGCAGTCGCAGGTAATTGGCGATGGTAGTACGCTTCTTGCCTACACGTTCGCTCAGACGTTCCTGAGTCAGTTCATATTGTTCGATCAGATGCTGGTAGGCGAGAGCTATTTCCAGCGAGTTCAAGTCCTCGCGCTGGATATTCTCTATCAGAGCCATTTCCATTACATTCTCATCGTCGGCAGTACGGATGTAAGCAGGAATAGTCTTCAGCCCTGCCTGTATAGAAGCACGGTAACGTCGTTCTCCTGCTATTATCTGATATGAATCCTCATTCAGCTTGCGTAAAGTGATAGGTTGTATGATGCCGATTTCAGCTATTGAGTCGGCAAGCTCTTGCAGGGCAATCGGATCGAACTCGCGGCGCGGCTGGTTCGGGTTTACCGAGATTTTACTCAGTTCCACTTCGTTGATGGAAGAAGAGCCCGAAGTCTTAACCTCGTCGTTTGTAGAAATCAGCGCGTCGAGTCCTCTGCCCAATGCAAATTTTTTCTGTACGGCCATATTTGTTTATTCTTTCAGCTTTCTATGCTTCTTAATTTTTGTTTATAATTTCGTTTGCCAAAGCCAGGTGGTTTTTTGCTCCTGTAGAATCCGCATCATACAAGATGGCAGGTATTCCGTGGCTGGGAGCCTCACTCAGTTTGACGTTTCGCTGGATAATGGTTTTGAATACCAGTTCCTGGAAATGACGTTTCACTTCGTCGTATATCTGGTTTGCCAGACGCAGACGTGAGTCGAACATTGTAAGCAGGAAACCCTCTATTTCCAGCGAAGGGTTCAGTTTTGTCTTGATTATCTTGATGGTGTTCAGCAGCTTGCTGATACCTTCCAGTGCAAAATATTCGCATTGTACCGGAATGATGACCGAATCGGCAGCTGTCAGTGCGTTGATGGTAATCAGCCCCAGCGACGGTGAACAGTCTATCAGAATATAATCGTATTCACTTTTCATCGGCTCTAATGCCTTTTTCATAATCTTCTCACGATTTTCCAGGTTCAGCATTTCGATTTCTGCTCCCACGAGGTCGATGTGAGAAGGAATAATATCCAATCCGTCAATATCGGTCGTGTAAATAGCTTCCCGTATATCGGTCTGATTGATAAGACATTCATAAATAGAACAATCTATTTCTTTTAAATCTACTCCCAGACCGGATGAAGCATTCGCCTGCGGGTCGGCATCGACTACCAGCACTTTCTTCTCGAGAGTTGCTAATGATGCAGCCAGATTAATGGTTGTAGTAGTCTTACCTACGCCACCTTTTTGGTTGGCTAAAGCAATAATTTTTCCCATATTAATCAGTTTATCTGATTGCGAAGTAACAAATAATCGTCGAAACTATGTATCAGCAAATGTCTACATTTCTTGAAAATGTTGATAACTTACGGCTTTTGTTAATAACTTCGGCGAGGCAAAGATAACGATTTATCTGTAATTATTCGTCGTGGTTTGGGAAGATTAATATTTGTTGTAACTTTACCGGCGATTATTAATGGAGAAATATATGACAAACGAAAGACCTCTTTTATTGCTGTCGAATGATGATGGCGTGAATGCCAAAGGAATACAAGAACTTATCGCTGCGTTACGCACTGTTGCCGACCTCATTGTTGTTGCGCCCGACGGGCCGCGTTCGGGTTCATCGGGAGCCATTACTTCCGAGCATCCGCTTCGCTGTACAAAGATGCGTCAGGAGCCGGGACTCATTGTATATAAGTGTTCGGGAAGTCCTGTCGACTGTGTCAAACTTGCTTTGCACGCTTTGGTTCCCCGTAAGCCCGATATGGTGATAGGAGGTATTAATCATGGCGACAACTCGTCGGTCAATGTACACTACTCTGGTACGATGGGAGTGGTGATAGAAGGATGCCTGAAAGGAATCCCTTCGGTAGGATTTTCGCTTTGTAATCATAGTGCGGATGCTGATTTTTCTGCAACGCTGCCTTATGTGCGCCGCATTGTAGAAGAAGTGCTTGCAAAGGGACTTCCCGTAGGTAAGTGTCTGAATGTGAATTTTCCTGATACAAACGAACTGAAAGGTGTGCGTATCTGCCGTCAGACTGATGGGGTATGGACCAATGAATTTGTTAAGGCAGATCATCCGCGTGGCGGATATTATTACTGGCTGACAGGTGAGTATCAGAATAACGAGCCTGATGCTGAAGATACCGATCACTGGGCGTTGGAACACGGTTACGTGGCCATTACTCCTACGCAAATTGATGTGACGGCATATTCGCTGATGGAAGACTTGAAACACTGGAACTGGAACGTATGAAATATTATCTGATAGTAGGAGAGGCATCGGGCGACTTGCATGCATCGAACCTGATGCGTGCCTTGCAGCACGAAGATCCGCAGGCCGAATTTCGTTTTTTCGGAGGCGATCTGATGAAGGCGGTGGGAGGTACTTGCGTAAAGCATTACCGTGAACTGGCATATATGGGTTTTATTCCTGTACTGCTTCACTTGCGTACTATTTTCCGTAACATGGACTACTGCAAGAAGGATGTTGAAGCGTGGCAGCCAAATGTGCTGATCCTCGTTGATTATCCGGGATTTAACCTGAAGATAGCCGAATATATCAAACAGCATACGCGGATACCTGTCTACTATTATATTTCGCCTAAGATTTGGGCTTGGAAGGAATATCGCATCAAAAATATCAAGCGCGATGTAGATGAACTGTTTTCTATTCTGCCTTTCGAGGTCGATTTTTTCAAGAAACACCAGTATCCGGTGCATTATGTGGGCAATCCTTGTGTCGACGCTGTGGATGATTTCCGGAAGAATGGTCAGGAAACGTTCAGTGAGTTTATTGCTGTCAATGGGTTGGAAAACAGACCGGTCATAGCCTTACTTGCAGGAAGTCGCCGGCAGGAAATCAAAGATAATCTGTCGCGTATGATTGAGGCGGCACGCAGTTTTCCGCAGTATCAGTTTGTGGTGGCGGGAGCTCCTGGTATTGAGCCTGATTTCTACAAACAATATATCGACAGCAGTACGAAGATTGTGTTCGGGCAGACTTACCGTTTGTTGCAGCAGGCTGAGGCTGCACTGGTTACTTCGGGAACAGCTACGCTCGAAACAGCTTTGTTCCGTGTACCTCAGGTAGTATGTTACTATACGGCAGCAGGCAAGTTGGTTTCTTTCCTTCGCAGGCATATCTTGAAGGTGAAATACATTTCATTGGTAAATCTGATAGCCGACCGTGAAGTGGTAACTGAACTGGTTGCCGACGGTATGACGGTTGCCAATATAAAAAAGGAGTTGGCTAAGATTGTACCGGGAGGAAGCGGACGTCCACTTATGCATTCAGAATACGACCGGCTGATAGCAATTTTAGGAGAACCCGGAGCATCGGAACGTGCTGCATCTCAGATTACAGCTTTGTTAAAGTCGAATCACAAAGCCTGATACCATTGGTTTCTGTTTTTACATGGAGACTTTGTTGAAAGAAGAGCAAAAGTGTAGAAAAACTTCTTGATGTTTTTTTTATTTTTTGTACGAATTTCAGACATAATAAGCCCTTCATTTCTTCTATTTATCAATGCGTTGTGAATCAGTTTGTTGCATAGCAAGATGCATATCTGAAACGTATAGAAGAAATGAAGGGCGATTTTTATGCTCTTATGCAAGGATAAGTCCTACCAGATACAGGTATACTACAGCTGCTGGAACGGCCATCAAAGTACTGTCGAAGCGGTCGAGCATACCTCCGTGTCCAGGCAGGATATTGCTTGAATCTTTAATGCCGAGGGTACGTTTCATCAGCGATTCGGTCAGGTCACCCCATGTTCCAAATACTACTACAGTCAGTCCCAGTCCAATCCATACACCGGTGCTCAGGAATGTAAAGAAGTGTGCCAAAACGATGGCTGCAATGATGCTGAACACAGCTCCACCGATAGAACCTTCCCACGATTTCTTTGGGGAAATACGTTCGAACAGGCGGTGTTTCCCAAACAGCATGCCGGTACAGTAAGCACCCGTATCGTTTACCCAGTTGAAGATAAAAATGGACAAGGGCAGTATTGGGTTATACTGAGATACGCTTTCTGTTGCGCTGCTGTGGTAAGCCAGCACGTTGAGCAGAGCGAATGATAAGGCAATATATATCTGGCTCATCATGGCATATGCCCAGTTATTGAGCGGATTAGGCTGCTTCTTGTACAATTCACTGATAAACAGATAAAGTATCAGGAAGAGATAAGGGATGAATATCTCATTCGCTCCCGGCACTACTCCGATATATCCGAAGCAGAGGAATAAAAACAAACCAGCCAGAATGGATATAGGTTTGTTCATGCGCGTATGCTCCATTCGGTTGACAATGTTTCCGAATTCATTGATCGTAAGTGCACTGATCAATGCAAACAAAATTGTAAATGAAATGGGCCCTCCCAGAATACAGCCTACAAGTACGGCTACGAATATCACTCCTGTGATGGCTCGTTGAAGAAAATTGCTTTTCACGGCAGTAAGGTTTTAATGTTTGTTATTAAAAATACTTTTGTCATTCAGTAAGCTCGTCTGGAGCCTTCTGAATGACAAAAGTTATGTTATCTGTTGTTTATCAGATGATTGTCAGGCTTGCTTTTCCTCATCTTGTGTAGCAGAAGTTCCGGAGTTTTCAGTCTGTTCCTTAGTTTCCGGTTCAGATGCTGTAGCAGCTTCTTCTGTCTTTTCGGGAGTAGGAAGAGCTTTTTCCTCAGCAGCCATGATTTCTTCCGAACGAGATGCCCATGGACGCTTTCCGAATATCTTTTCTACATCTTCTGCAAAGATGACTTCACGGTCTATCAGAAGCTGTGCCAACTGGTTGTGACCTTCCTTGTGCTCTTGCAACAATGCCTTGGCACGAGCATATTGTTCGTTGATCATCTTCTGCACTTCCTGGTCAATCAGTTCAGCAGTATGTTCACTGTAAGGTTTGTTGAAGCTGTATTCGTCATTGCTGTAATAACATAAGTTAGGCAACTTGTCGCTCATACCTGCATATGCTATCATGCCGTAAGCTTGTTTGGTAACTCGCTCCAGGTCATTCATAGCACCGGTTGAGATGTGACCGATAAATACTTCTTCGGCAGCACGTCCTCCCAGCGTAGCACACATTTCGTCCAACATCTGTTCCTTGGTTGTAATCTGACGTTCTTCGGGCAGATACCATGCTGCTCCCAATGCACGTCCGCGAGGAACGATTGTAACCTTAATCAGCGGATTGGCATGTTCCAGGAACCATGAAATCGTAGCATGTCCTGCTTCGTGCAGCGCAATGGCACGTTTCTCTGCTGCTGTCATAACCTTGGTTTTCTTTTCCAGACCACCGACTATACGGTCGATTGCAGCCAGAAAGTCATCTTTTCCCACTGACGGTTTTGAGTGGCGGGCAGCTATCAGAGCAGCTTCATTACAAACATTGGCAATATCAGCTCCACTGAATCCCGGAGTCTGGCGAGCCAGCAAGTCAACGTCTACCGTATTATCCAGTTTCAATGGGCGGAGATGTACGCCAAATACTTCTTTACGTTCGTTCAAGTCGGGCAGATCTACATAAATCTGTCGGTCGAATCGTCCGGCACGAAGCAAGGCCTTATCCAAAATATCTACACGGTTGGTTGCAGCCAGGATAATAACTCCACTGTTTGAACCAAATCCGTCCATTTCTGTAAGCAGCTGGTTCAGGGTGTTCTCGCGTTCATCATTACCTCCCATGCTCGGGTTTTTTCCACGGGCACGACCTACGGCATCGATCTCATCGATAAAGATGATACAAGGTGACTTTTCTTTAGCCTGGCGGAATAGGTCGCGTACGCGTGAAGCTCCCACTCCGACAAACATTTCAACGAAGTCGGAACCTGATATAGAGAAGAAAGGTACGTCAGCTTCGCCTGCAACAGCTTTGGCAAGCAATGTCTTACCTGTTCCCGGAGGACCTACTAACAGGGCTCCTTTAGGTATCTTTCCTCCCAGTTCCGTATACTTTTGAGGTTGTTTCAGAAATTCTACTATTTCCTCTACTTCCTGTTTAGCTGCTGCCTGACCAGCAACATCCTTGAAAGTGATGCGGTTTGCTCCTTTTTCGAAAAGCTGTGCTTTGCTTTTTCCTACACTGAACACACTTCCGGCTCCTCCCGGACCTCCGCCACCACTCATACGTCTCATGGCGAACATCCATATTCCTATTAATAATAAGAAAGGAGCAATGTTCCAGAAAATCATACCAAAATAATTGGTTTGCTTTTCGTAGCTGATAGAACCTGTAAAGTTTCCGCTGTCTTGTTCTTCGTCAAGGAATTTATCGAGTGCTTCCATTGAGCCTATCTTGACATTTACAGAAGGACTTCTTCCTACTTTATTAGCATCCTTTCCGAACACATCAACAATGTTTTCAGGCTTGATGAACATATCTACGGTGTTGTCATCGTAAGCAATGATTTTACTTGCATATCCTTTGCTTACCATTTCCTTGAATTCGGTATAGGTTATTTCCTTGCTAGCGCTTCCGTCTTCGCTCGAGAAATAAAGAAAACCAAAAACAAGTGCTATTATAACGTACAGCCAACTCAAACTAGGTCGGGGTACATTAATCTTAGGTTTATTGTTGTTTAAATTTTCGCTCATACAATTTTTTTATGAAGTTAGTCAATATCGGGGAGAGATGTTAATTTGGCATCTGCCCACAGATGTTCCAGGTTGTAAAAATCTCTCACTTCAGGTAAAAAGACATGTACCAGTACATCTCCGTAGTCCATTGCAACCCATTGTGTATTACGCACACCATCCATTCCGTATACTTTATGACCGGTTGTCTTTCTGACGTATTCTTTTACTGAGTCAACGATTGCCAGAACCTGGCTGGGAGAGTTTCCCTGACAAATAACGAAGTATTTACAAATAGTATCTTCTATATTGGTTAAGTCAGCTATTACAATGTTTCTTCCTTTTTTCTCTTGAATGCCTTCTGTAATTTTCTTTACTAAGTCTTTTGTTTCGTCCATTATTATTGTTTCCGTTTTTATTTATTATTCATATATAAATTAATGTAGCAAATATACTTGCTTTTCTGTATATCACGAAGGAATGAGGCTTAATTCTCTTTTTCTTTTGTATTTTTTTGAAAAAAAAGCTCCAAAATATTGGTATATTATAAAAAAGTTGTACCTTTGCACCGTCAAAATCAAATGAGGCTGACAAAACAATAGATTTTGGGCTATGGTGTAATGGTAACACAACAGATTCTGGTCCTGTTTTTCTTGGTTCGAGTCCGAGTAGCCCAACGTCTTACAAAAGCGGAAGTCTTCATGGAGAAGATACCGTAAATATAAGTTTGGGCTATGGTGTAATGGTAACACAACAGATTCTGGTCCTGTTTTTCTTGGTTCGAGTCCGAGTAGCCCAACAGATTAAAAGCATTTTGGAGAAAATCCAAGATGCTTTTTTCGTAGTATGCTCGGCATGAGTATTAGCTAACGGGTGCAAGTCCCCAATGAGGGGTCAGTAGAAATTTAGTGGGGATACGCATATAGCTTCGCAATGCGGAATAAAAAGAACTTCTTATCAGCTACTCCTCTTAGATTTGCTCTGAACAGTTTAATTTTTGCATTGAACGATTCTGCCATCGCATTTGAAGAACGATGGTTGTAGAAATTCAGTATTTCATCATAGTGCTCATAGAAAGTAGCAGCAATGACATTAAAAGAATGCATCCCTGCTTCTTCTACTTTATTATACCATCGTGCCATAGCCAGACGTGCAGCGTCCTTTATGGTGTTCTTAGAGAAAATCATCCGCAGGGAATGGCACAAACCGTATGCCTTTTTGATGTCAGGGTATTCCTCAAATAGGATTGCTGCCCTTTGCTTCTGTTTTTCCGTCCATTTATCAGCTGACTTGAAAAGCAGATACCGGGAGCGTATAAGTAATTCCCTACGGGTGTCGCCATTGGAATATCGGTATGGGACATAATCTTCGTTCTTCCGCTTAGCTTCTTCCATTTCCTCATTGGCCTGCTGTATGGCATCCCAACGGTGTTTGATGCGTAATTCCTGCACGGCATCACAAGCTAATTTCTGAATGTGAAAACGGTCTATTACACGGCTGGCTTCAGGAAATGCAGTCCGTACAATCTTGCGCATGGAGTCTGAAAGGTCAAGTGTCACTTCTTTAACGGCATAACGGATTTCTTCGTCAATTCGTTGCAGTACAGCTATTACATCCTCTGATTTAGTTCCTGCCACGACAGCTACCAGGGAGCACTCTCTCGTACAGGCATCACGGTTGGTTACAAAGGTGTAAAGTTCACCGTTGGAGAGTGAGGTCTCGTCAATCGCCAGATACGGTCCCATATTTTCCGGAAACAGCATCCATTCACCGGCATGGGATAACTGTTCCCAATTACGATATCCGCTGAGGACCTCCTTGTACTGTTTTTCAAATGTATGACCATCTATATGATAGAATTCCTCAAGCGTACGGCAGGTCACTGGGGATGTCTCCATACGTTTCTTTTAAAAAAGCACCAAATTCTTTGGAGTATCTGGTTCCCTTGGCTACAACATCGAGGTCGATGGGAATACTGAAACTTTTACCTGTGCGCAAGTCCGTCCAACGACGACGTCTGATCTTGAGGATTACCTTATGGTCCCGTATGGGAAAGTCTGTCACATTAACAGCTTCCATAAAACCTTTGGATTCAAAATGTTCGTCATTGCTTAACTTGGAATTCATCTTTTCATCCAGACTAATATGAATCTCTTGAGAGGTTTGTTCAACTCCAGAGATAAGAAAGTAATCTAATATCTGAGCCGGCAACACGAGGCTGGCTAGCATGTTCAAATAATCGTTTTTCATAATGCGAAGTAAGCAATACTTTACGAGTATAAAAAATAATCCCCACGAAATTTCTACTGACCCAGAAAAACGGATTAACGTAACAACTGGTCCACGCCTTACCCGATCATTCGCCTTATTCTCTGGAGAAATATGAGTGTCTTAAAGATATCATGCGATAACTTGCATGGTCTGAGTGGAAGAATAGAATATCCCTTAGGCTGAGAAGGTAGGGGGAAGATATCTTGATTGGTGGTAATGAATAATCTGTAAGAGTGTGTAAAGCTTCAGTTTACTGAATATAAAAAAAAAGGACAAAAGATTTTATCTGAAAATCTTTCGTCCTCTGGTTATGGATGATGTATTGATGTTTTTCTAAAATCAGTACGGTGTATATTATCTTGTATACTGACCGTACATTGCCATTGCACTTGCATTCAAGTTTTTCTTAATAGCTTTGAATAAATCTTTTACCTGTTTCATAATCGTTACCCTTTCTTTTGTTTTTGCGTTTACTAAGTTAATTTAGTATTGCTTTTCCCCTCTTTTTATGGGGTTAGTCTAGTTAATGTTATCCTTGTTTTATGTTTTACAACACAAAATTACAGGGTTTTGTTTATTCTTTATTCATCTAATAAGAAAAAAATGACTTCCGATGCCCTTTTCTTGATTTATATCAAAGAGTGCTTCAAGGAATAAGCAGCGAAGAGTCTCCGTAGCTCAGGAAACGGAAATCGTGTGCCAGTGCGTAATCATAGATTTTATGCCAGTCACCTTTTACGAAAGCCGAAACCAGCAAAAGCAGTGTACTTTGAGGCTGGTGGAAGTTTGTGACCATGCGCTTCACTATTTTGTATTCGTATCCGGGAGCGATAATAATCTGCGTACTTGTATGGAGTGCGTCAAGATTATGGCGGTTCATATAATCCAATATACATTGCAGTGACTCTATGGTACTGAGTGTAACATCCGATTCATAGGGTTGCCACTGTTTTACGTGCAATTCTTCCTGACTGGCATCAGGATTCTGGCTGATAGTTACTCCTATATAATATAAGCTTTCGAGTGTACGTACGGAAGTTGTACCAACAGCTACAGCTTCTCCTCGATGTGCAATCAGCTTTTCTATAGTGCTTTTGTTGACCGAAATGTATTCTGTATGCATTTCGTGACCTTCTATTTCTTCGCTTTTGACCGGTTTGAATGTTCCGGCTCCTACGTGCAGCGTGACTTCTTCCAAGTCTACACCTTTTTCTTTGAGCGATGCCAGTACGCGTTCTGTAAAATGCAGTCCGGCAGTAGGAGCAGCAACCGATCCTTTTATTTTAGAGTAAACAGTCTGATAAGTTTCCTTGTCGCTTTCCTGAGTTTCACGATCCAGATAAGGTGGAATAGGCAGTTCGCCGAATACTTCCAGTATATCGGCAAAGGTAACTTCCGGATTATCCCAGGTGAAATCTACCCAATGACTTGTACCGTGACATTCTCCGCGTGTAGCGGTCAGCGTGATTGTTTTTCCTTTTACCGTCATCTCTTTATGCAGCGGCCCTTCTTTCCATTTCTTCAGGTTACCGATCATACATAACCATGCGGCATGATGAGTCTGCTGGAAATTGAGTACATAATCGTTTGGCTGAATAGGTTCCAGACAAAATATTTCGATCAGTGCACCTGTTTCCTTTCTGAAGTGCAGGCGTGCCTGAATAACTTTTGTATTATTGAAAACCATCAGCATACCCGGTTCCATATAGTCGGGTAAAGAAGTAAATACAGTTTCGCTTACTTCCCCGTGGCGATATACAAGTAATTTCGACTGGTCGCGTACAGGAAGCGGGAATTTAGCAATACGTTCATCGGGTAGCGGATAGTTATAATCGCTGATTTTTATATGCTTAGTTTCTGTCATAGTGTTGAGTAGTATTTTTTAATGTCTGCAAAATTACTGAATTTCTTTCGGGTTTTTGTTCTCAGTCCTATAAGAATAACTTTTTTTATTCTTGTTTCTTTCGGAATACACTTTCGGATACATGAGCTGGCAGTTTTTTATCGGAAAAACTGCCTGAAGTCCGCTCTTGGGGAAGTAGGTTTCAGATATTTCCTATATAGATAAAGGAAAAACATTGCTTTAAAAAGTAGGTAAAAATATCATTACTCACTAGTAAAATCCTTACTTTTGCGTAATAAACCAAATAAGAAGAAAATATGAAAATAGGAGATAAAGTCCGCTTCCTTAGCGAAGTAGGAGGAGGAATAGTAAGAGGATTTCAGGGAAAAGATGTTGCGCTGGTAGAAGGTGAAGACGGTTTTGAGATACCTATGCTGATAAAGGAGTGTGTTGTCATTCAGACGGATGACTATAATATTCCGCTTAAGTCAGCAAAGAAACCCGAAGCACCGCAAGCAGCCGAAGAAGAAATAGAGGAAGAAAAGCCTGTAACATACCGTGCTCCGGAGATACGGGGAAATGATGTATTGAACGTATATCTGGCTTATGTGCCTCAGGATGTAAAGGCCATTTCATCGACTGCTTTTGATGCTTATCTGGTGAACGACAGCAACTATTTTGTCGATTATCTGTATTTGTCGGCAGAAGGAAAAAGCTGGACATTGCGCAGCAGAGGAACCATCAAGCCGAATATGAAGATGCATCTGGAGGAGTTCGAAAAGAGTGAATTGAACGGTATGGAACATGTAGCCGTGCAACTGCTTGCTTATAAAGACGACCGTACTTTCCTTCTGAAGAATGCCATCAATACGGAAGTGCGTATTGATACCGTAAAATTCTACAAGTTGCATACGTTCCAGCAGAGTGATTTCTTTGCCGAACCGGCTTTGATATACGATATTGTACGCGATGATGAAGAAGTAAAACAAGTATATGTTTCGGCCAACGATATCAAGGAAGCTCTGTTGCAGAAGAATGTGTCGGATGTTCCAGCCAAGCTGCAAAAGAAACAGCACAAGGTAAAAAATGATATTGTAGAAGTAGACTTGCACATTCATGAACTGCTGGACGATACTACAGGTATGGGAAATGCAGAAATGCTGAACTATCAGCTTGATGTATTCCGCAAGACACTGGAAGAATACAAAAATAAGAAAGGACAGAAAATCGTGTTTATCCACGGAAAAGGTGATGGAGTCTTGCGTCGTGCCATACTTGATGAACTCAAGCGCAAATATAAAAACTATCCTAGTCAGGACGCTTCGTTCCGCGAATACGGTTTCGGAGCTACCATGGTGACTATCCGATAACCGGGGTAACAGCAGGAAATCAGAATACCATTCCGGACATAAATCACACAGATTTATTCCTGCTCTGAAAATATCAGCATCTTTTCAGAAAAAGATGCTGATATTTTAATCAAAAGAAGAGCATATTTTCCGGAAAAGAAGAGCATGTTTTTTTAGCTCTGTGTACAGTAAGTGTAATTCATTGAAATGCACGGATATACATTTAAGTGTACAAATTTCTATTTCCCTGCTCTTTTCGAATCCTTATCTTTGCCTGAAAGAATCCAATTCAGGCATTTTTTTATATGAAAACACACATTATCCGTCGTGCTTTGCTTGCACTAGGCATCTGTTCTGCACTGAATATGCAGGCACAGGCTCCACATCCCGAACGTATCTACCTGTCGGGAACAGGTACAGACTATACCCGTACATGGGAATTTTATTGTTCCAAAGGACAAAATTCCGGAAAATGGAAATCCATAGAGGTTCCTTCCTGCTGGGAATTGCAAGGATTTGGAGAATACACTTATGGACGTTATTATACCGTCAAGGGAGCAAAACCCAGTGATGAAACAGGTATATACCGCTATCGTTTTCTTACTCCCGATTGTGGAAAAACCGACCACGTCAAACTGTTTTTCGACGGAGTGATGACCGATGCCGAAGTTTGGGTAAATGGCAAGCCGGCAGGACAAATCCATCAGGGAGCTTTTTATCGTTTTTCTTATGACATAACTTCACTGCTGAAAACCAAGGGGGAAAACCTGCTCGAAGTGAAAGTAGCCAAGCAGTCTGCAAACAAGTCGGTGAATGCTGCCGAACGACGTGCCGACTGGTGGCTGTATGGGGGCATCTATCGTCCGGTATGGCTGGAGGTCGTTCCAGCTGTTTCGATGGAACATTTTATACTCGATGCGCGTGCAGACGGTTCGCTGCGTGCTTCGGTACGCATGGCTGGTAATGCCGAAGGACATGTGCTGGCTGTATCCATAAGAGGATTGAAAGACGGAAAGCCCTTACGGACACTGCAAGGCAAAGAGCAGGTCAGTTGTCCGCTTGCCACCTCCGGCAGAGAAACCGAGTTTACATGCAAATGGTCGGATGTAAAAGTATGGAATACCGAAGCTCCGGAACTTTATGTGGCGCGTCTGGAACTGAAAGACCGCAGCGGAAACGTTATTCAGGTTCGTGAAGAACGGATCGGATTCCGTACCATTGAGTTTTTTCCGCAAGACGGTATTTATCTGAACGGAACCCGCCTGATTGTGAAAGGTATCAACCGGCATTCGTTTTCGGTAGACGGCGGACGGACTACAAGTGCAACCATGAGTCGTCAGGATGCTCTGCTCATTAAAGAAATGAATATGAATGCTGTCCGTTCCCATTATCCGCCCGATGAACATTTTCTTGATATGTGCGACTCTCTCGGACTGGTATATATCGATGAGCTTTCGGGCTGGCATGGACGTTATGATACGGAAACCGGTGCACGGCTGATCAGGGAAATGGTAGAACGGGATGTGAATCATCCGTCGGTTATCTTATGGAGTAACGGAAACGAAGGCGGATGGAATACCGATAATGACAGCCTTTTCTGTAAATACGATAAGTTTCAGCGTAGGCATGTCATCCATCCCTGGGCTGATTTCGACGGACTTGATACGCATCATTATCCGGCCTACCTTACAGGTGTGGCACGCTTTACCAACGGATATAAGGTGTTTATGCCTACAGAGTTTATGCATGCCATGTACGATCAGGGTGGAGGAGCCGGACTTCGTGACTTTTGGGACAGGTGGATGACGAATCCCATGTTTGCAGGAGGCTTTATCTGGGTATTCTGTGACGAGGCTCCCAAACGTTCCGACAGAGGAGGCGTGCTCGATTCGGACGGGTCGAATGCTCCCGATGGTGTTGTGGGACCGCGCAGGGAAAAGGAAGGAAGTTTCTATGCCATACGTTCCCAGTGGTCGCCGGTACAGATAAAACCCTTGCTTATAACAGAACATTTTGATGGAAGCTTTTTCGTCTCGAATGAATATATCTATACCAATTTCAAGGATTGCCGGATGACTTATGAAGTTTTGTCGTGTGACATTCCTATGCAGGGAGCTGTTTCCCGTATATTGGCGCGTGGCGAGGTTACGCTTCCTGACTTGTCTCCGGGTGAAACAGGCAAAGCTCGTTTTTCGCTGCCGGCTTCTTTTGCTGAAGGAGATGTATTGAAACTGGAAGCCTTCGACAGGGACGGACATCGCATTTGTGATTGGTCTTTTCCTATCCGGCTGGCAAATCCGTATTTTCAGCGTCATTTGGCACAGGTTTCCACAGGCTTGTCCGGCAATACTGTTTCGGCATGTAACAACGGAAAAGAAATTGTACTGAAAAGTGAGAAGGTAAGCGTAACTTTCGATGCGGCTACGGGGATGATTCTCCGTGTGCTTTCGGGGAATACTGAGATACCTTTAACCAATGGTCCGGTAGCAGTTGGCATGAAGATGCTCTACCAGCCTGCCAGCAGTTATGTGCGTCAGGATTCGGAAGAAGCCGTTTTTTCTGCCCGCTACAAGGGAGGAGCCGATTCGATTGTCTGGCGGCTTACCTCTCAGGGATTGCTTTACATGGATGCGGTACTGCTGAACCGTGCGTCGGGAAGCGGAGGTTTCGATGATGCTTTCATGGATACGGAGGTATATAATCTGGGATTGACTTTTTCTTATCCGGAACGCATTTGTAAAGGGATGAAATGGCTGGGCAGAGGACCTTACCGGGTGTGGAAAAATCGTATTCCGGGTACGAATTATGGTATCTGGCATAAAGATTACAACAATACCGTTACGGGCGAGAGTTATGACAATCTCGTTTACCCTGAATTTAAGGGCTATCATGCCAATATGTATTGGGCTACGTTCGAAAGCGATACAGCACCTTTTACTGTTTATTCGCGTACGGACGGTATTTTCTATCGTGTCTTTACACCCGAAGAACCGAAAGGCAGTGCAAAACGGACCATGCCCGAATTTCCTGAAGGGGATATATCGTTCTTGCTTGATATCCCTGCCATCTGTTCGTTCAAGCCGATTGAACAACAAGGTCCGAACAGTCAGCCGGGAAATATACGTATCAAGAAGGGAGATGAAGGGTTACGTCTGAACCTGATGTTCGATTTCAGAAAAGAGAATTAAAAATATTCTCGTTGGGTTGTACTGCTAAAACTGTTTTATTTTGGCGGGATAAATTAATAATAATGTGTACCTTTGCAGGCTGAAATCAGAACAAGTGTATGCAACAAGACAATAAACCTATTATTGAAGTAAAGAATGTGTCGAAGTTTTTTGGTGAAAAAACGGCACTCGATAATATAAACTTATCTATCCGTAAAGGTGAGTTTGTGACGATTCTTGGTCCTTCCGGATGCGGAAAGACTACTTTGCTGCGGCTTATCGCAGGCTTTCAGACTGCCTCGGAGGGCGAGTTGTACATCGGTGGCAAGGAGATTACACAAATTCCTCCCCATCGTCGTCCGGTGAATACGGTATTCCAGAAATATGCTTTGTTTCCTCACCTGAATGTATATGATAATATCGCTTTCGGACTGAAGCTGAAAAAAATGCCTAAGGCAGAAATGGAGAAAAAGGTGAAGGCTGCGTTGAAAATGGTGGGTATGACCGACTATGAGTACCGTGACGTAAACTCTTTGTCGGGCGGACAGCAGCAGCGTGTGGCTATTGCCCGTGCCATTGTAAACGAGCCGGAAGTGTTGTTGCTTGATGAGCCTCTTGCTGCACTCGACCTGAAAATGCGTAAGGACATGCAGATGGAGTTGAAGGAAATGCACCGTCGTCTGGGTATTACCTTTGTTTATGTTACTCACGATCAGGAAGAAGCATTGACACTGAGTGATACTATCGTAGTAATGAGCGAAGGAAAAATCCAGCAGATAGGTACACCGACAGATATCTATAATGAGCCGATCAATTCGTTTGTTGCCGATTTTATTGGTGAAAGTAATATCTTGAACGGTACGATGGTGCGTGACTGTCTGGTTCGTTTCTGCGGTCAGGAGTTTGAGTGTGTGGATAAGGGATTTGGAGAAAATGCTCCTGTCGATGTGGTGATACGTCCGGAAGACTTGTATATATTTCCTGTTTCCGATGCTGCACAGCTTCGCGGTATCGTTCAGTCGTGCATCTTTAAGGGAGTGCATTACGAAATGGCAGTTGCCGTGGGCGATTATGAGTTTCTGGTACAAGATTATCATGCTTTCGAAGCAGGTTCGGAAGTCGGCTTGCTGATTAAGCCGATGGACATACATATCATGCAGAAGGAACGTGTATGTAATACGTTTGAGGCATCCATGGTGGATGAAACGCATGTGGAATTTCTCGGTTGCGAGTTCGAATGTTCTCGGGTGGACATGAGTGACTCGTCACGCGACTGGAAAAATGTGAAGGTAGAGGTCGATTTCGACAAAGTGATATTGCAGGATAATGAAGAAGACGGTATGCTTACCGGTGAAGTGAAATTCATTCTTTATAAAGGAAACCATTATCATCTTACTGTCTTTTCCGATTGGGACGAGAATGTATTCGTTGATACTAATGATGTGTGGGACGATGGTGACCGTGTAGGTATCACTATTCCTGCTGAGGCTATTCGTGTAATATGTTAATATAAGGATAATGAAGAAATTGCAACATTTTTTCTCTTCACGCAAGAGTTGGGTTTTGCCGTATCTCATTTTTTCGGTCATATTCGTAATTATTCCGCTGTTGCTGATTGTAGTATATGCATTTACCGACGATATGGGACATCTTACACTGGCTAATTTCAGTAAGTTTTTTGCTCATTCGGAGTCTGTCAATACATTTGTGTACTCCATAGGTATTGCCATTCTTACTACTCTTGGCTGTATATTACTGGGTTATCCGGTAGCCTGGATTCTGAACAACAGCAAGAATCTGAGTTATTCGCGTACGCTGATCATGCTGTTTATCCTTCCGATGTGGGTAAACATTCTGGTACGTACACTTGCCACGGTAGCGTTGTTCGATTTTTGCAGGCTGCCGTTGGGAGAGGGAGCTTTGATTTTCGGTATGATATACAATTTTATTCCTTTTATGATTTATCCCATTTACAATACCTTGCAGAAGATGGACAGAAGTTACATTGAAGCAGCACAGGATTTGGGAGCAAACTCTTTCCAGGTATTCTGGAAGGTTATATTTCCTTTGTCCATGCCGGGTGTGGTAAGCGGTATCATGATGGTATTCATGCCTACTATTTCAACTTTTGCCATTGCCGAGCTGTTGACCATGAACAATATCAAGCTTTTCGGAACTACCATACAGGAAAATATAAACAACAGCTTGTGGAACTACGGAGCAGCTCTTTCGCTCATCATGTTGTTCCTTATTGCCGCAACTTCCTTGTTTACTCCGGAAAATAAGGACGAGTCGGAGAGAGGAGGTGGTGTATGGTAAGAAGAATCATCGAGCAGACATATTTGTGGATATTGCTGATCTTGCTTTATGCACCTATTCTGATTATTGTGGTTTATTCGTTTACCGAAGCAAAAGTGCTGGGCAACTGGACAGGTTTTTCATTTAAGCTTTATGAGTCACTGATGAATACCGGTGCACATCATTCACTGATGAATGCCTGTATCAATACGATTGCCATTGCTTTCATTGCTGCTACGGTTTCTACTTTGTTGGGAAGTATTGCAGCCATTGGAATATTCAACTTGCGGGCTCGCAGCCGGAAAGCTATAGGATTTATCAATACGATTCCTATCTTAAACGGGGATATCATTACGGGTATATCGTTGTTCCTGCTGTTTGTTTCTTTAGGAGTAACACAGGGATTTACAACTGTTGTGCTAGCTCATATTACTTTTTGTACGCCTTATGTGGTGCTGAGTGTACTTCCCCGTCTGAAACAGATGAATCCGAACCTGTATGAAGCAGCACTCGATCTGGGAGCTACACCGATGCAGGCACTCTGGAAAGTGATTATTCCTGAGATACGTCCGGGTATGATCAGCGGTTTCCTGCTGGCACTGACTATCTCGTTCGATGATTTTGCCGTAACAGTGTTTACCATCGGTAATCAGGGACTGGAAACCCTCTCTACTTATATTTATGCCGATGCCCGAAAGGGAGGACTGACTCCTGAGCTTCGTCCGTTGTCCGCCCTTACGTTTGTTGTTATATTGGTATTGTTGATTATTATTAACCGCAGAGCCGGAAAAGCTCAGAAGAAATAAAGCTTTGCCGGAGTAGAAACCGTGTGCAGAAACATAGAATGAAAAGATTATATCAATTTATCGTATGTCTGTGGGCTTGCCTTACGATGACAAGCTGCTATAATGCTGATGAGTCACGCCAGAATATATTGAAAGTATATAACTGGGCAGACTATATTGGTGAAGGCGTGCTGGAAGATTTTCAGCAATACTATAAAGAACAGACAGGAGAAGATATACGTATCGTTTATCAGACTTTCGATATAAACGAAATCATGCTCACCAAAATCGAAAAAGGGCATGAGGATTTTGATGTGGTATGTCCTTCGGAATATATCATCGAACGAATGCTGCATAAAGGTTTGTTGCTGCCTATCGATACTACCTTTGCGCATTCTCCTAATTATATGAAAGGTATTTCTCCGTATATTCTTCGACAAATAAATAAACTGGGAACTGCTGAAAATCCGGCAAGCCGATATGCTGTATGTTATATGTGGGGAACTGCCGGACTGTTGTACAACACTCAGTATGTTACTGCCGAGGATATGAAAACATGGGGTTGTCTGTGGGACAAACGTTTTGCAGGACGTATTCTGATGAAAGACGCCTATCGTGATGCTTATGGTACGGCTATGCTGTATGCTTACCGCAAGCAGCTTGCCGACAGTACCGTTACTGTTCCTGAATTGATGAACGATTATTCTCCGGCAGCTATGGATACGGTAGAAAAGTATCTGAAACTGTTGAAACCCAATGTCGCTGGCTGGGAAGCCGATTTCGGAAAGGAGATGATGACAAAGGGAAAAGCATGGATAAATATGACTTGGAGCGGTGATGCACAATGGGCTATCGAAGAAGCTGAACAGGTGGGTGTCGATTTGTCTTATTCTATCCCTGAAGAAGGTAGTAATATCTGGTACGACGGATGGGTGATTCCGAAGTATGCCAAGAACGTAAAAGCTGCAAGTTATTTTATCAACTTTCTGTGCCGTCCCGATATTGCTTTGCGCAATATGGAAGAAAATGGCTATGTCAGTGCAATAGCTGCTCCCGAAATCATGGAAGCATGCATTGATACAACACTGACTGAAACGGTAGATGCAAGCTACTTTTTCGGACCGGAAGGACGTGATGTAAAATTACGCAATACGCAATATCCTGATATTTCTGTCGTAAACCGTTGTTCCATGATACGCGATTTTGGTGACAAGACGGTCAATGTGCTTGAAATATGGTCACGTATCAAAGGGGATAATTTGAATAGCGGGATTGTTATTCTTATTCTGGTTGTTGTAGCGGGACTGAGCGGATGGCAGATACACCGCCGTATTCAGGCGTACAAGCGTAAACGCAAGCAGCATCGTAAGCGCCGGCGCAGATGATTATCCCTAAAAGAAATAGGAAACTCCCTATCGGCAAATGGAGAGTTTCCGTTGCAGGAGGATTTTTATCCTCCTATTTTTGTATCAGGAAATTAAAAAGATATTGAATATGAAGATTAAGAAGTTCGCATTATTACTTTGCCTTGCGCTTTGTGCATGTTGTTTGCCGGCAAATGCCTCGTCATTAGGCGATATACGCGTCAACGCTCGTTTTCTGACAGACCGTATGGCTTTCGAACTGAATCTGAACCAGAGTCAGTACAATGATTTGTTTGAAATAAACTTTGACTTTTTGAGTGGAGTGGATCCTTATCTGACGGGTATGGCATGTGCCGATGCTGCTGCACTTGATGCTTATTATCGGTATTTGGATGAAAGAAACGATGACCTTCGCTGGATTCTTTCCAGTTCGGCATACACTCGTTTTCTTGCAATCGAATACTTTTTCCGTCCGATTTATGCGATGAATAATGTTTGTTATCTGCGGGTGTATAAGGTATACCCTAACAGAAGTTTCTTCTATTTCGGACGTCCGGTACATTACCTTACTTACCATGGAGCACATAGCCGCCGTTTTTACCGGAATACAGGCTATTACTGTGCGCATTATACCGGTCGTTATCATCATCCGGTGTATAAAGGTCATTTCCACTCTCGTCCGGAGTTCAGAAAACATGACTTTATCGCTCCTCGGCCGGTTAAGAATCCCGGATATCATTTTACTCCGGCACGACCTTTAGCTCCGGCAGCACCCTCTCATCGTCCTGAGGCACGTCCGCAATATCGTCCGGGTATAAGTGCAAAACCTGCTCCCAAACCGGTACCAAAGCCGGACAAACGTCCGCCTCATGCAAGTGGTATCCGTCCGCCTCAAAACGGAAATCATCATTCGGTCAGACCCGGTACTTCCAGACCGTCGGATAAAGCTCCCAACAGGGTGACAAGACCTTCAAGGACAGAACGTAAGGATAACTGTCCGTCTGTTCGTCCGGAAAGAAAAGAAAACAGGAAACCAGTTAAACAAATAAAAGAAAAATCTTTCTTGCACAACATGTAAGTAAAACGTATTTTTGCGGCAGATATCAATAAAGATATTATGAAAAGTCGAGTACTTAAATGGATTGCCGCAGGATTGATTGCAGTTGTGCTTGTGGCAGGAACAGGACTCTTTCTTTTTCGGGGAGCCCTGTTGCGCTGTGTTGCCGATGAAAAGTTGGCTGCTTTAGAGCAGCGTTATAACTTGCGTATTGCCTATCGTGAATTGGAGATGCCTTCTTTGTCTGTCATCCGTCTGGAAGGATTGACGGTAGTTCCTGAAGATCACGATACCTTACTGACTCTCGAAAAAGCCGAGATCGATATCGATTTGCTTCCTTTGCTTAGAAAAAGAGTTTCCGTACATCAGGTTGATGTAGAGGGTATGAAACTTTCTTTTGTAAAGCAAGGTAATGTTTCGAACTATGATTTTCTTTTCCGTCAACAGACTGTATCGGAAGCTGATCCGGGTAAAGTAGAAAGTGTATTGGCTGGATACGATGTGCAGGTAAGTAAAATACTTAGCCTGGTATTCAGATTATTGCCGGAAAATGGAGAATTGCGCAACCTGAGTGTGACGGCGCGCCGGGACTTGCTGCAAACAAGTTTTTATATTCCTGAGCTTATACTGGCAAACAGTCAGTTTGCTTCTGCCATTCAGGTGGAAGAGGGAGCTGTAAAGGGAGAATGGAAAGTAAGAGGTACGCTTGCACGTAGTATGCGCCTGATAGAAGGCAGCATTGCTTCCGGCAGTGCAAATGAAAAAATCATACTTCCCTATATCCGTCCCCATTATAATGCGACGGTTGCATTCGATTCCATAGCCTTTAAGCTTTCAGAAAAGTCTGCTTCTGCTACGCCTCTTACACTGGAGGGGATGGCATCTGTAGACGGGCTGGAGGTTTATCATACAGCACTTTCACCCGATACGATTGATCTAGATAAAGGAAAGCTGGAATATACCTGCCATGTAGGAGGTAATTATTTCGAATTGGACAGTGTTTCTACTGTTATATTCAACCGCCTTGATTTCCATCCTTATTTACGGGTAGAAAAAGAAAAAAAGTGGCATTATACGGCAAGCATCCATCGTTCGCCTTTCCCTTCCGAAGATTTGTTTGCTTCCTTGCCAAAAGGTTTGTTCCGTCATGTACAGGGTATTCGTACATCAGGCAAACTGAGTTATGATTTATTGTTGGATGTTGATTTCAATCATCTGGATAGTCTGCAATTCTCTTCCGATCTGCGCGGGCATGGTTTCCGTATCGAAAGCCTGGGTGGCAGTGAACTTACCAAGATGAACGAAGAGTTTGAATATACGGCATACGAGAACGACTTGCCGGTAAGAACATTCTTTATCGGACCGTCGAATCCTAATTTCCGTCCGCTCAACCGCATTTCTCCTTTGCTTCAGATGGCAATCATGCAGTCGGAAGACGGAGGGTTTTATTATCATCAAGGGTTTCTTCCTGGAGCTATTCAGGAAGCTCTTGCCTACGATTTGCAGGTAGGACGCTTTGCACGTGGAGGAAGTACTATTACCATGCAGCTGGTAAAGAATGTTTTTCTGAACCGTCATAAAAATATTGCCCGAAAGCTAGAGGAAGCTCTTATCGTATGGCTGATAGAAAACCAGCATCTCACTTCAAAGGAACGTATGTACGAAGTATACCTGAATTTGGTAGAATGGGCTCCTTTGGTATACGGTGCTTGTGAAGCCTCACATTTTTATTTCGAAAAAGAACCTTCCGACCTTACCGTAGAAGAAGCTATATTTCTGGCTTCCATTGTACCGAAGCCCAAACATTTCCGTTCTTCATTCAATGAAGATGCTACTTTGCGTGATTCACAAGGAGGTTATTTCCGCCTGATAGCCGAAAGACTGTGTGCAAAAGGATTGCTTACAGAAGAGGAAGCTGCGGCTGTTCGTCCGGAGATAACAGTAAAGGGGAAGGCTAGAGAGATGATCTTATATCCCGACAGCATCAGATAAATGTTGGTTTACAGAATAAGCTGGTAGTCTGTCACCCCAAGCCATCGTCCGAATTTCATACCGACCTCTTCGAACGAAGACGCTTTTCTGAATCCTAAAGCTTCATGGAAGGCGCAGCTTGCTGTATTCTCACTCGTGATACAGGCTATCAGGACATGTATGCCGCGTCGTCTGCATTCGTCTGTCAGACGCTGCATGAGCAGCCGGCCCAGTCCTTTTCCCGTATGGGCGGGCGACAGATATACAGTCGTTTCAAGTGTGCGGTTGTAGGCTTCCCGTTCTTTCCACGGATGTGCGTAGCAATATCCCACAATTTCTCCGTCTGTTTCGTATACAAAATACGGATATCGCGCTGAAATTTCAGAGATTCTTTTTTGCATCTCTTCTTCGCTGACAGGTTCTATATCGAAAGTACTCGTACTATGTGCGATATATTCATTGTAAATTGCCGTTATGGCAGAAGTATCTTGTAGGGTAACCGCTCTGATCATGATCGTTTTTTCTTTTTTTCATTGCAAAAGTAAAGAAATAGCAGCATACATGTATGAGGCTTTTATTACTTTCTTTGGAAACTCTATGAGAGTACCTTATTTTTTGTACGAATATTAAAAAAACGTCGTGATGTTTTCTGAAAAACATCAGCATAAAATAAAAAAACGTCAGCAGATTTTTAGGTGAGTCTGCTGACGTAGGTTACCGATAAGATAAAGATTATTTCTTGGATGCTTGCATGTTTGTATAATTCAATGTCTCTGGTGCTCCTAAATAGCTGTCTTTCAATCCTCCGCAATCTATCAGAATCTTTTCGAATACAATACCTGGATTGAGTGGGCGTATACGTAAAGTATGCTTACCTGCTGTTACTTTGTGTTGTGTTTCCGATTTAATTATCGGATTCGCTTGCCATTCGCCAAGCTCTCCACGATAGTGTCCGTTGAAGTTGATTATTTGTTCGTTCTCTCCATCCACACTGATGCCATAACTTAAGCCCTTGTTATGATTGAAGTTCAGTGTAGGAGCGAGTAGAAGAGTTACATTGATGTTGTTGCTTTTGGTGAAATCAATATCATATTCCAGATAACAATTTTCAGGGCAAACAGTTACAGGAGTTGTGGTTACACCGGAAAGTGTTTTTCCAAAATCTGGGATTATTATCCACTGTGTTTCCTTTCCATTCGCAGCACGGGTATAGTGTTCTGCTTCCATTGAAACATATCCATCTTTTTCGGCAAATGTATGAGGAAATTTCTCTGGAGATATTCGTACGACTTCAGGCATGACTTGCTTTGGAGGATTATTCCATGATGTATAACCGATGTGTACCTGATCCATCATGTGGTTCCATTTCCCATCGCTTATCTGTTTGTTGTAGTATTGCATGAGCAAAGAGTCTCGCTTAAAACAACTGGCTACTCTGTCTGCCCATATATTGGCTTCCGGGTTGTTTTCTTTTGCCAGTCGGTGGTTCATGGCTTGTGCATAATACATGTTGTACAGATTGGCACATGCCTGCACCGGAAAGTTCACAAGTTGTTCGTAGGCGTTCCGATAATTACCGGGCATTTCTTGCAGTAAGTTATCGGCATCGCGTGCCAGAGCATTGTACTCGTTTACAACTTTTTCCCATTCTCCGTAGTTGAAACTGTAAGTTTGATAGTTAAGTATTTCAGGGGTTACACGGCGGTTGTATTTAGGATAAAGCGACAAGATGCGTGCGGCTTCTTTGGCATAGGTCGTTCCAAACTGTTCACGACAGAATGATTCGGTATGCTCTTGAAGATTGTTTGCTTGAAATCTGTCGGGGTTCCATGCCATATCCAAAAAGAAAGTAATGGGATATTCCATTGGTTTCAAGTCGCCTACATTGACAATCCACAACTGTCGAATACCGTATTCGTATGCCAGATGCATCTGTTCCCATACTCTCGGGATAGGACTGATGTTAATCCATTTTGAATTTCGCGGTGCGCCGACATAGTCGAAATGATAATACATACCGTATCCTCCCTTACGAGGCTTTTCTGTCAGGTCAGGAAGTTTTCATATATTTCCCCAGTTGTCGTCACAAAGCAGCAGAGTGATATCGTCTGGAACTTTCATTCCTTTATCGTAGTAATTTTGAACTTCTTTGTAAAGAGCCCATACTTGTGGTGTCTTATCGACGGATTTTCCGGTCACTTTACGGATGATCTGTCGCTGGTCATTGACGATTCTCTTCAGTAAAGCTATGTTTTTCTTTTCATTGGGAGTATATTCGTGGTCTTTACCTTCTTCTCCACCCATTGGAGCATCACCGTCGCCACGCATGCCTACCGTAACTACTTTTTCCCAGTTTCTAGCACGTTCCATACCGAATGTCCAAAATTCTTGAAGAGTTTTGGAGTTTGTCTGGTAATCCCATCTGCCACTTCCTCTCCGTTTCCAGTCTTGCTGGTTCAAAGCCATAGGCTCATGATGAGAAGTTCCCATAATAATCCCCATTTTATTGGCGAGAGGACCATTTTCTGCATCATCATCGTAGAAGGCATTTCCCCACATAGCAGGCCACATGAAGTTACCTTTCAGACGTAAAACCAATTCGAATACTTTTTCGTAAAACTTACTATTGAAGCCGCCGAATTTTTCATGTGCCCATCCACTTAATGCCGGAGCTTCATCATTCAGAAAAATGCCTCTGTATTTTACTTTAGGTTCCCCGTCAGAATAACTTCCGGGACGGATATATACATTTTCTCTATGTACTGTCGGAACATCTGCCCACCAGTACCAGGGAGAAACTCCCATTTGACGTGAGAGTTCGTAGATGCCGTATATTGTTCCTCGTTTGTCGCTTCCTGCAATCACCAGCGCACGGGCGATTCCTTTTTGTGGATGTTCCAGCAAACTAATAATGTATTTTTCATTTTTTCCAGCAAGTTCCTTTTCTGAAATCTTCTTATCTTTTATCAGCTGGCGTATAATCGGACTTTCCATGCTTCCTACATAGATACAAACAGAATCATTGCCAGCAGATGATGATACAACAGGACGGTTACCAGATACGCGGAAAAAATCTTCTTTCAGATTTTCAACCGCCATTCGGATTCCTTCGTCTTCATTGCTGTCGGTCACAATGCGGCAAGGAGTACATTGATTAATGTAAAATATCCTGTTTCTTTTTGGAAGAATACAAACTGATCTGTAGCATGTCCCTTTATAAGAAATAGGGAAAGTACAGCAAATAAAATAAGTTTTTTCATGGTATAAAGTTACTTTTTGGTTCGTACAAAGGTAAGTATGTTTTTGTATGAAAACAAAGCTAGAATATGTTGCAGGTCATAAATGTAACATTGAGAAAAGTATATGTAACAGACATGGGGCGCGATGTAATCTGGTAGCAAGGCTTTGAATCAATAAGTGAAATGAAATGACCTTATTCCTTATACTTTTGTGTATCATGAAAAACAAAAAGAAAAGTATAGAATGAAAACAACAGATTGGTTTAATATTAAGTTAGGGTTAGTTTTATTATTTCTTTGCTCCGCTTTTGACTGCGGAGCAAAGATTACCTTACCCAAATTACTGGCAGATGGAATGGTCTTGCAACGTGAATGTCCGGTAAAGATATGGGGAAAATCCGATGTGGGTGAGAAAGTGGAATTAAAGTTCCGTGGCAAAACATTTCGTACTGTTGCCGATGAGAAAGGTTGCTGGATGATTGAGCTTCCTGCCTTGAAAGCTGGAGGTCCGTATGATATGCAAATAAACGAAGTGACTTTGCATAATATATTAATAGGTGATGTATTTCTTTGTTCCGGTCAGTCGAATATGGAACTTCCGGTATCTCGTATAATGGATAAGTTTGCCGAAGAAGTAAACAGTTATGAAAATCCGATGATTCATTATATAAAAGTGCCCTATTGTTATGATTTTAAGATGCCTCAAACTGATACAAAGCAAGCGGCGTGGGTATCTCTTACTAAAGATAATGTAATGAATTACTCGGCTTTGTGTTATTTCTTTGCAAAACTCTTGTATCAGCAAACAGGAGTTCCTGTCGGGATTGTCAATTCCAGTTGGGGAGGTACACCTGTCGAAGCATGGATAAGTGAGTCTGGACTGAAAGATTTTCCGTCATATCTGAATCAGAAAGCAATGTATGAGTGTGATGATCTGGTAACTGAAATTAAACAGTCTGAAAGAATGCATCAGCAGGAATGGCAGAAAGAATTATATAAATCGGATGAAGGACTTCACACTGAAACTCCCTGGTATGCGGCATCATTCGACGACCGATCATGGAAAACAGTTGATATGTTTTCTTCTTCATGGGCAACGAATGGATGGCGTCCGATAAATGGTTCGCACTGGTTCCGTCAGCAGATAAATATTCCAGAATCATGGAATAATAAAGAGGCCATACTTCGGTTAGGTTGTATTGTTGATGCTGATTCGGTATACGTCAATGGATGCCTGGTAGGAACAACCTCTTATCAGTATCCTCCCCGTATTTATAAGGTTCCGGCTGGAGTCTTGAAAACAGGACAGAACCAGATTACCGTACGTCTGATCAGCAACGGAGGATATCCCTCTTTTGTGAAAGAAAAGCCTTATAAGCTGATATGTGGAAAAGATGAAATCGTATTATCTCCGTCGTGGAAATATCATGTAGGAGCGGAAATGCCTTCTACTCCGGCATCAACCAACTTTCATTATGTACCGGTAGGACTATACAATGGAATGATTGCACCTTTAGAAAATTACATGTTTAAAGGAGTCGTTTGGTATCAGGGAGAATCGAATGTTGGAAAATGGCAAGAATACTCATCTTTGCTGACTGCTTTGATGAAAGACTGGAGAAAGCTTTTCCAAAATGATAAGTTGCCTTTTTATATTGTTGAATTGGCTGATTTCTTGGCGCCTGATGATCCGGGACGTGCAAGCTGGGCGGCACTTCGGGCTGAGCAGGCAAAGGCTGCTCAATCGGTAGACCATGCTACATTAATAAAGAACAGTGATACCGGTGAGTGGAATGATATTCATCCGCTTGATAAGAAAACAGCAGGAACGCGACTTGTAGAAGCTGTACTGTCTGCTGAATGATAAAACAAAAAAAGAGATATACTATGAGCACAATTCAAAACCAGAAAGTAACTCTGACCGAAAAAATTGGCTATGGGTTAGGAGATTGTTCTGCGAACCTCGTGTTCCAGATGATGATGATTTATCAAACAAAATTTTATACCGATATATTCGGTCTGGAAGGAGCGATAGCGGGTACAGTCATGTTAGTGGCGCGTATAGTCGATGCTTTTGTTGATCCGACCGTTGGTATCTTGTCCGACAGAACAAATTCCCGATGGGGAAAGTATCGTCCGTGGGTGTTATGGACCGCTTTGCCTTTTATGGTATTCTACGTATTGGCATTCTATAATCCGGGTATTGAGGATAAAGGGCTTGTAGCTTTGTATGCTACTATTTCGTATACATTATTGATGACGATGTATTCATTCAATAATACTCCTTATTCTTCTTTGGGAGGTGTGATGTCTGCCGATATCAAAGAACGTACCAGTATTACTTCTATCCGTTTCATCTTTTCTACTATTGCCCAGTTTGTTGTTCAAGGGCTGACACTTCCTTTGGTCAGCAAGTTTTCCGATGGTGGAGATAAAGCTCATGGCTGGTTGTGTACTATTTCCTTGTTTGCGATAATAGGTTTCATTTTTCTTGTTACCGTATTTTTTTCTGCTAAAGAACGAATAACTCCTCCTGCCGGACAGAAAAACAATACACGTCAGGATATAAAGGATGTATTGAGCAGTTTGCCGTGGCGGGCTATGTTTGTATTGACACTGTTTGTTTTTATAACATTGGCAATGTGGGGAAGTGCAATGAACTATTATTTCGAAAATTATGTAGATGCTGGGGCGTTATATGCTTTTCTCGATAAGTTAGGATTGGTTGCAACCGAGGCTCAAGATTCAATAGGTTATTCTATACTAAATGCTTTTGGACTGATAGTCAGTTCTCCTGATAAGGCATACGAGGTTGGTTTTGGAGTTTTTAATATGTTAGGAGCTTTGGTTCAATTTTTCGGAGTAATTTTGTTATCAGAATATCTGGCTAATAAGTACGGAAAGAAGCAAACCTTCATTGTTTGTTTAACGCTGACTGCTATCTTTACAGCCATGTTCTATTTCCCGGCAAAGGACAATATAGGATTCATGTTTGTATTGAACTTCCTGAAGAGTTTGGCTTATGCACCTACCGTGCCTTTGTTGTGGGCGATGATAGCTGACGTAGCCGATCATTCTGAATATGTACATTATCGTCGTGCTACCGGATTTGTGTTTGCTGGAGTAGTTTTTGCTCTTAAGGCTGGACTAGGTGTGGGAGGAGCTATTTTAGGTTTCTTGTTGTCAGGCTTTGGCTATATATCAGGAGCCGGAGTTGCTCAAAGTGATTCGGCTATTCATGGAATTATACTTTCGTCAAGTCTTATTCCTGCAGCAACATTCTTTGTCGGAGTGATAGCTTTATTCTTCTATCCGATAACGAAAAAATATAATGAGAAAATGCAGGCAGAACTTGCCGAACGTAGAAGTAAAAACGATTATTAACCTTTAAAAAAATCATATCATGAGAGTGAAACACATTACATCAGCATTATTGATAGCAGCTTTTGTTGCTGCTTGTGGAAATCAAAAGGCAACAGTAGTTGAAGAACCTTCTCTGAAGGATGCTGTTGGTGATAAATTCCTGATGGGAGTAGCGTTGAATGTTAATCAGTCTTCAGGTGTTGATACCAGTTCGATAAAACTTGTGAAGCAGCATTTCAATTCGATTGTAGCTGAGAACTGTATGAAGTGTGAAGTGATTCATCCGGAAGAAGATCGTTATGATTTTACCTTGGCTGATCAATTTGTCAGTTTTGGAGAAAAAAATGGTATGGCTGTTATCGGGCATTGCCTTATCTGGCATTCACAATTGGCTCCGTGGTTCTGTGTGGATGAAAAAGGAAATAATGTGACTCCTGAAGTGCTTAAGCAACGTATGAAAGATCATATTACAACAATTGTAACCCGATATAAAGGACGTATAAAGGGATGGGATGTTGTAAATGAGGCTATTCTAGAAGACGGCTCGTATCGTAAAAGTAAATTTTATGAGATTTTAGGAGAAGAGTTCATTCCGTTGGCATTTCAGTATGCGCATGAAGCTGATCCGGATGCAGAATTGTATTACAATGATTATGCCATGAATATGCCAGGCAAACGTGAAGGAGTAGTAAAGCTTGTCAGCAGTCTGAAAGAAAAGGGGATTCGCATAGATGCTGTAGGTATGCAGGGACATATGGGAATGGACTATCCTGATATTAATGAATTTGAACAAAGTATAGTGGCCTTTGCCGGAACTGGAGTAAAAGTGATGGTTACTGAGTGGGACATGAGCGCTTTGCCGACAGTAAAACAAAGTGCTAATATTTCGGATACCGTAGCTTATCAGAAAATGTTGAATCCTTATCCGGAAACATTGCCCGATTCTGTTTCTAAAGCATGGAATAACCGTATGAAGCAATTCTTCGACTTATTTGAGAAACATGCTGATGTGATTAGTCGTGTAACTGCATGGGGAGTAAGTGATAGCGATTCATGGAAAAATGATTTTCCGGTGAAAGGACGTCATGACTATCCGTTGTTATTCGACCGTAACTATCAACCGAAACCTTTTGTAAAAGAAATTATGGCTGAGAGCCAGTCGCCGGCAGAAGAAAAGAAATAATAATCAGTTTTATTTATAAGAATTTAAATTTGATATTACCATGAAAAAAGAAGCAAGATATTTAGTTCCAGGTGATTATATGGCAGATCCTTCTGTACATGTCTTTAATGACAGACTCTATATTTATCCGTCTCATGACTGGGAAAGTGGAGTGCCTGAAAATGATAATGGTGATCATTTTAATATGAAAGACTATCATGTGTTTTCAACGGATGATGTGATGCATGGAGAGGTTGTAGATCACGGAGTTGTTTTGAAAGTTGAAGATATAGCTTGGGCAGGCAGACAATTATGGGATTGCGATGTAGCTTTCAAAAATGGTAAATATTACATGTATTTTCCAATGAAGGACCAGAATGATATTTTCCGTATGGGAGTTGCTATAAGTGACAGACCTGAGGGACCTTTTATCCCACAATCCGATCCGATGAAAGGTAGTTACAGCATTGATCCTGCCGTATTCTGCGATGACGATGGCAGTCATTACATGTACTTTGGAGGAATTTGGGGAGGACAGCTACAACGTTATCGTGATAATAAAGCTATAGAGAATCCTTGCCTGCCGGCAGACAATGAACCAGCATTACCCGGTCGTGTAGTCAAGTTGCGTGATGATATGCTGGAATTTGCAGAGGCTCCACGTGCTGTCCTTGTCTTGGATAAACATGGAGAACCCTTGAAAGCTGGTGATCCTCACCGCTTTTTTGAAGCATCGTGGATGCATAAATATAATGGCAAGTACTATCTGTCGTATTCTACAGGAGATACTCATTTCTTATGTTATGCTATCGGTGATAATCCATACGGACCTTTTACTTACCAGGGTGTTATTCTTACTCCGGTAGTTGGATGGACTACTCATCATGCTATCGTGGAATATAAAGGAAAATGGTATTTGTTTCACCACGATTGTGTACCTTCTGGAGGAAAAACATGGTTACGTAGCTTAAAAGTTGTGGAACTGGAATATGATGCTGAAGGTAAGATTATTACAATAGATGGAGGAGGAGAATGATCAGGAATTTATTTCTCGGTCTGTTATTCTGCGGATGGACTTTAGGAGCATCCGCAGAAGACGGCAGTCGTTTATGGCTGCGTCAAGATACTACTGCGAGTGCAACAATTGATTGTTTGTTGCACTCGCAGACGTTGAATATTGCACAGCGTGAACTGAATAGGTCGTGGAAAGGTGTTCCTGTCACTTTACAACTCTGTGCAGATAAGGAACACCTTGCTTTAGGAAAAGATGGTTATACTATCCGTACGGATAAAAATCATATAGTTATCGGTTCATTGTCGGAAACCGGACTGCTTTATGCTGCTTATCATCTGACTCGTTTACAGGAAACGGGTATTGATTTAGGCCATCTGGATATAAAGGAAAAGCCGGCATATGAATACCGAATACTGAATCATTGGGATAATCTGGATGGAACAATAGAACGCGGTTATGCTGGGCATTCGCTTTGGAAATGGGAAGAACTGCCTGATGTGTTATCTCCTCGTTATGAAGCATATGCACGTGCCAATGCTTCGGTTGGAATCAATGGTACGGTATTAAATAATGTCAATGCTTCTCCGGAAATATTGTCGGATGCTTATCTGTTGAAGGTAAAAGCGCTGGCTGATGTTTTCAGGCCATACGGTTTAAAAGTCTACTTGTCTGTAAATTTTGCCTCTCCTATGGTTTTAGGAAAACTTGCTACAGCCGATCCTTTAAATACCGAGGTTTCAGAATGGTGGAAGAAAAAAGTACACGAAATATATTCGCAGATTCCTGATTTTGGCGGTTTTTTGGTGAAAGCTAACTCCGAGGGGCAGCCTGGTCCATGTGATTATCATCGTACACATGTTGAAGGAGCAAATATGCTTGCAGAGGCGTTGAAACCGTATGGAGGAATCGTAATGTGGAGAGCTTTTGTATATAGTCCTTCCGACAATGACCGTGCGAAACAGGCTTATCTGGAGTTTCAGCCACTGGATGGAAAGTTCCTCGACAACGTTATCGTGCAAGTAAAGAATGGTCCTATTGATTTTCAGCCGCGTGAACCGTATAGTCCTTTGTTTGGGGCGATGAAACATACACCATTAATGGCAGAATTTCAGGTTACACAAGAATACCTTGGGCATTCCAATCATTTGGCTTATCTGGCTCCGATGTGGAAAGAATTTTTCAGATATGTTGATCCGGATATGTTATGTGCCGTAGCAGGTGTGACTAATATTGGTGATGATGTGAATTGGTGCGGACACGATTTTGCACAGGCCAACTGGTATGCTTTTGGCAGACTTGCCTGGAATCCTCGTCTGTCGTCGGAAGAAATTGCCGATGAATGGTTGAAGCAGACTTTTACATCGAACAAAGATTTTCTTGTTCCAATGCGTGAAGTTATGCTGGAAAGTCGTGAAGCGGTGGTTAACTATATGATGCCATTGGGCTTACACCATATATTTGCGTGGGGACATCATTACGGACCAGAACCGTGGTGTGAGATAGAAGGGGCACGTCCCGACTGGCTTCCTTCGTATTATCATCGGGCAGATAGTGAAGGACTTGGCTTTGACAGAAGTGGTACAGGTAGTAATGCTGTTTCGCAATATCCCGATTCGTTGGCGAATATATGGGGAACGCTGGATACATGCCCCGAAGAATTTTTGCTTTGGTTTCACCATGTTCCGTGGACATATAAATTGAAAGACGGATATACGCTGTGGGAAGAACTGTGTTATAAGTATGATACGGGGCTGAAAGAGGTACGGCGTTTTCGCGATACATGGAATCAGATGCGTCCGTATATTGATACAGAGCGTTATGAAGCAGTTGCAAAACGCTTGGATATTCAGGTAAATGATGCCGTCTGGTGGAAAGATGCCTGCTTGTTGTATTTTCAGAGCTTTTCGAAAATGAAATTTCCCAAAGATATAGAAAAGGCAACTTTCCGGCTGAAAGAACTGAAAAAGGTACATTTGCCTATTACGAATTTTGAATGTCCAGGGGCAGATATATTGCCAAGAAAGGAATGAGCTGAAATATAGTTCTTCTGCTTTTCCTGATAATAACAGCGGATTAGGTCTGTTTTTTGTACAAAAGTTGAAATAGTTTGTACGAAAAGGCAAAAAGGTTTGTACGAAGAATAAAGAAGTTTGTACAGAAAAAAAGAAAACTCCAGCATGTTTTTAGAACGATATGCTGGAGTTTTCTTTTTTGTAATATTATCTGATTTTCGATGTGGCTGACGATTTATTCTTCTATTATGTCATTCTCTGTAGCATTTTCTTCATGAGCGTTTTGCATGTATTCTTTAGGGGATAATCCAAAATATTCTTTGAATGTTTTCGAAAAATGCGACAGGTTGTTATAGCCTACAGCATAGGCTACTTCAGAAATCGTCAGTTTCTTCTCTTTCAGTAGCTTGGCTGCCTGTTGCATACGTATGTTGCGTATGAAATCTCTTGAAGATAAATTGGTGAGTTCTTTTAGCTTACGATGCAGGTGCACGCGGCTTAATCCTACACTGTTCGCTAGCATTTCTACGTTCAGGGTAGGCTCTGACAGATTTTCATTGATGACTTTCATTATTTTGTTCATCAATACTTCATCTGCCGATTTCAGTTGGATATTCTGAACTTTGTCGCTTTGCTCCTGAGCTCCGCTGAACTTATTCTTCAACAGTCGTCGGTTCGAAAGTAGATTGCCAATCGTACTCTTCAGTACTTCTATATTGAACGGTTTGATCAGATAACTGTCAGCTCCGATTTCGATACCTTCTACCTGCTCTTCCGGACGTCCTTTAGCTGTCAGTAAAATCACAGGGATATGGTTGATATTGGCATTTTGCTTGATCTTTTTGCATAATGTCATACCATCCATTTCAGGCATCATTACATCACTTATGAGCAAGTCCGTTGGATTGTTTAGCAGATATTCGTAGGCTTCACGTCCATTGTTGCAAGTATGAATTTTATAGTCTGCCGACAATTCATTTTTCAGATAGTTCAGAATCTCTTTTTCATCATCAGCTATCAGAATGTGGAAGTTGCTTTTTGATTTGATTTTCTTTTCAGTTTCTGTTTCTTCTGTTGTTTTAACTGGCTGTTCAGATGTTGTGGTAGTAGTAATCGTTGGATTATTCTCTGAGGTAGTTGTATCTGGTTGTTCCAGTTCTTCCATTTTCAAATGGTCACTACCTTGTGGAATGCGGATAATAAATTCGCTGCCTTGTACATCTGTACGGTTACGGGCAATGATTGTACCATGATGAAGCTCTACCAGTGACCGGGTTAAGTGGAGTCCTACTCCGGTTCCGGCCTGATTGCGTGTAATATCATTGTTGATTTGGTAAAATCGGTCGAATATGCGTTCTATCTGCTGGTCATCCAGGCCTATTCCTGTGTCGCTTACTTTAATTTCTATATATTTCTTAAGCGGAAGATGTGCTTCTTCATCTTCTCCTGTAGTGAGTGAAATTGTAACATTTCCTCCTTCGGGAGTATACTTGAAGGCATTCGAAAGCAGATTCATCAGTACTTTGTCGAAGTTATGCAGGTCAAGCCATGCACTTAACCGATTGTCCTGATGTTGGAAAGTAAGTGTGATATGTTTGTTTTGTGCAAGGTAACTGAATGTAGTTACTACATCATCAATGAATCCGACCAGGTCTGTTTCTCTTAGCTTCAGATTCATCTGTCCTTTATCTATTTTACGAATATCCATCAATTGGTTGATTAATCGAAGAATACGCTGTGAGTTACGGTAAATCATCATATAACTCTTTCCTAGTTCTGAGTCATGACAGTTGGCTATCAGCTTTTCAAGCGGATTTATAATCAACGTGAGAGGAGTACGAATTTCATGTGATATATTGATAAAGAACTGTAGTTTAGCCTCGCTTATTTCTTCGGCATGCTTACGTTCTACCATTTCTTTACGGCGTTCGAAGCGTGTACGCAAGTTTCCGATGATAGCCAGTATGATGAAAATAGTCAGTATGGCATATATAATATATGCCCACCATGATTGGAACCAAGGCGGAGTGATGATGATTTCGATACTACGGGTAGGTGAATTGTAACCATGATTGATAGCATATACCTGGAATGTATATTTCCCGTGAGGCAGGTTGTTGTATGTCACTGTATTGACTCCGGGTGCTGTTGACAGCCATTCTTCATCCAGCTCCTTGATACGATATTTATAGATAACCTGACGTACGTTGTCAAACTGTAATGTAGAAAACGATATACTGAATGTATTATCTTTATAGTTTAGCCGGAACTTGTCCGATTCTATCACAGCTTTTTGGGTAATAGGTTCTCCTCCTGACAGTGTATTGGTATTTACTGATTTTCCAGCAACGATAAATTCAGTAATTGTAATAGAGGGAGTAGGAGTATTGTTTGCTATTTTTTCCGGCATAAAGCTGGTGATTCCATTTACTCCTCCGAAGAAAATTTCACCGCTTACTGAACGATAGAAAGCTCCTCTTGTAAATTCATTTCCTTGTAGTCCGTCGCCTGAAAAGTAAGTGGTAAAACTTTGTTCTTTTCTATTCAGACAACTGATTCCGTTGAATGTGCTTACCCAGATATTATGATTATTATCTTCGCATACACCACAAATAATGTTGTTACTCAGTCCATCTTGCTGTGTGTAGCGTTTTATTGTTTTAGTTTTCCGGTCAAACGAATATAAACCATTTGATGTTCCTGCCCATATCGTTCCGTCGTGGCTTTCAGTTATGGCATAACCGATGCATCTTGTTATGATATAGTTATTGGATGTGTAGTTGATGAAGCTTTCTGTTTGTGGATTAAAACAACTGATACCCTTAAAATGTCCGATCCAGATCATACCTTCCTTATCACAATACAAAGAATTTATCCAGTTATTGGGAAGTTCATCCTTAGTCCTTATTCCGGTACTTTCTTCTGTACTGTTATAACGCTTCAATAGTTTGTTGGTCTTGTTATATACATAAAATCCAGAACCATAAGTGCTGAAGTATAAGTTGTGATTATGATCTTCGGTGATAGAAAAGATACGTTCATTTATCAGTTCTGGAATAAATTCACAGAATCCGGTTGCAGGGTTACACCGTGCAACTCCTTTTGTGTATGAACCAAGCCAAAGTTCATTGTTTGAATCTTCGAAGATACTTAGTATCGTATTGGCAACGCTATTTGGACTTCCTTCGGGAGTAAAGTGGTTTATCTGATTGAAATTCTTATCCAAGACATACAATCCGTCATTGTCTGTTCCGACAAACAGTTCTTTCTTGCTGTTTTGGAATACAGACATAACACAGTTATGACCGATGGGGTTATCGTGTATTTGTTTTTGCCCGTGGTAAAGAAAAGGGTTACGTTTGGTGGGGATGAAAGCGATTCCCCGCTGGAACAGACCAAGCCAAAGATTTTTGTCCCGATCCATTAGGATAGAGTGTACCTTACCGTCGTTAATATTTATCGGAGCGTTTTCAAGAGGGTGGTCTTGAATCTCTTTGTCTTTCAATGAATACACTTTTAGTCCTTCTCCGTCGGTTCCAATATATAGTTGATTATTTATAAATTTCAGTGTCTTGATTTGCAAGTTGTTTCTTCCTTTGTAAGGAACTTGTGTAAAACTTTTGCTACTTGCATTGTATATATTAAGACCTCCAGTCAATGTGCCGATATAAATGTTTCCACTGTTTCCTTTAGCCAGATCGGATATGTTGTTTTCACTGATAAAAGGAGTACGGAAAGTTTGGACAGCTTTTGTTTCAGGGTTATAGCAAATCAATCCGTCATTTTCTGCTCCCATCCATAAGTTCCCTTCGTTATCTTCCAACATAGAAGTCAGATGCAGCATACCCATTTTATAGAAATCCATTACACAGTCGCAACGTTCTGCTTTTGCGTTGGCTTTGAATATACCTCCTCCAGAAGATGCAACCCATATTTCTCCATTCTTGCGTTCGATAATTTGAACAGTGTGTATGGTAGTAACCTGGGTAGAATTTATGTATAGTGGTACTTCTGTAAATGAATTGGTATTATGATTGTACTTCATCAGCCCGCCCAATGAAGCTACCCAAAGATTGTTTTTGCTATCCTCGAAGACTGAAAATACATAATCGTTACGAAGTGAGGTAGAATCATTTTCTATGTGGTGGAAAGTTACAAACTTATTTCCGTCAAATAAATTCAATCCATATTCTGTAGCAATCCAGATAAAACCTTTCTGGTCTTGATAAATATCATTTATCAGGCTGCTTGATATTTGATTGTCGGTAGAAAATAAGACACTAGTCTGGGCACTTGCCGGAAGTATAGACAAGCAATAAATCAGACAGATAAGGAATGTTTTTGTTAGTATTCTATTGATTTGCATGATGTTTTTGTTTCTACAAAGATAGAAAATGTTCTATTTTCCACTACTCATGAATTGGTATTTTCTTCATATAATCAGTATATATCCGGATATATTAAATCATTTACTCAGTTATTTCTAGTAAAATGATTTAACGTATCCGGATATTACCCTTCGAGATGATTTTTACTCAAATGATATGTCTTTTAGTCTGTTACGCTAATAGATATTTTCTGTAATTGATCTATACGTGAAGTACCTCCGTAAAGCAGTTCATAATTACCTTCTACCATACGCATGGTATTGGTGTTTGTATCGAACCATTGGAATGTTTCACTGTCGAGGGTGAAAGAAACATTTGCGCGCTGTCCTTTTGCAATGTGGACGCGTTTGAAGGCGCGGAGTGTATGTGAAGGGCCTTCTTTATCTCCCGGGCAACTTAAATATACTTGCACCACTTCTTCTCCGTCATAATTTCCGGTATTTTGTACGGGGATTGTGAGTGTTACTTCTTTACCTTGGCTGATTGTTTGCTGACTTAATGTAGCTGGACCGTATGTAAAGTTGGTGTAACTCAATCCGTGACCGAAGCTGTATAAAGGACTTTCTGTCATATAACGGTAGGTACGTCCTTTCATCGAGTAGTCTTGAAAGTCAGGAAGCTGGTCGGTATGCTTATAAAAAGTGACCGGAAGTTTACCCGAAGGATTGTAGTCGCCAAATAAAACGTCGGCAACAGCTGTTCCTCCAGCCTGACCAGGATACCATGCCTGAAGAATGGCATCGCAAATCTTGCTTTCGGGTTCCAGTCCGACAGCCGAGCCTGAATAGTTGACAAAGATAATTGGCTTGCCTAATTTTTTCAATTCACTTATCAATCGTCGCTGAATAGCAGGAAGTTCGATTGTTGTGCGGTCGCCGCCTTTGAAACCTTCTGCATTTACTGGCATTTCTTCTCCTTCAAGAGAAGGTGAAATACCTCCTGCAAAGACAATGACATCGGCTGCTTTTACTTTGTCGATGGAAGCTTGCAGGTTTACAGGAACATTGCGTCCCATATCAAAATTCAGTTGGGCTGCTCTGTCTTTGCTGTAGAAGATAAAGTCTATTTTAATGTTGTATGTTTTTCCTTTTTCAGCTTTCAGCGTATACAGATTCATATTGTTTTTCAGATATTTTCCGCTGGCTACTTCTTTTCCATCTATGCTCAGGCGGATTATGCCTGCTGCCTCGAAGTGGAAATTGATATCCTCTGTTTCGGGTGCGGTAAATACCGATTCGTAGCTTGCTGAAAAATTTTGAATATTAACACCTGCTGCGAATACTGTTGCTCCTAATGTGGTAAATTGGAAAGGAGTACTGGTATGGGTGACGGTAGCGGGTTTGCCTTCCATCTTGATGTTGTTCCAATAAGTAGAGCGGAATCCAGGTTTCCCATCGATACTACATTGGCTGAATACACTTTCCAGACTGATATCTGAAGTACGGTCACATCCGAAATCGTAAATCAACCGGCTTGCCGGAATACGTTCTTTCAAGGCTTCATACAATGTAGAGGTATGGGAAGGAAAGCCATTGTAGTTTCCCCATTGCATGACGGAATCATTGGCGTTGGGTCCAATTAAAGCGATTGTCATGTCTTCTTTCAGCGGCAGAATGTTATTCCGGTTTTGTAACAGCACAATGCTTTTTCGTGCAATTTCCAATGCCAGGTCTTTATGTGCTTTGCTGTCGACTACAGCGTATGGAATGCTGTCCCAGCAGACATGTTCATCCATTTCGCCTAATTCGAAACGAGCTGTCAGCAGACGTTTTACAGAGATATCAATTTGTTTTTCGTCTATCAGTCCTTTTTGTACAGCTTCCGGAAGTGATTTGTAATTATTTCCACATTCCAGATCTGTACCACTCAATACAGCTCCTGCACTGGCCGTTTCTTTATCGGGATGCGTTTCGTGATATCCTTTGCGCCAGAAATCACTGATAGCACCGCAATCGGATACTACTATGCCTTTGTATTTCCATTCATCGCGCAGGATTTGCATCAGCAAGCGGTTGCTTCCGCAGCAAGGTTCACCTTCGAAACGGTTGTAGGCACACATTACTTCTTTTACATCTGCTTCCTGAACCAATGCTTTGAAAGCCGGCAGGTAAGTTTCCCACAAATCACGTGGAGCAATGTTTTCGGCATTGAAGCTGTGTCGGTTCCATTCCGGTCCTGAATGAACGGCATAATGCTTGGCACATGCATGAAGCTTGTCGTATTTCATATTATCCGGACCTTGCAGACCTCGAACTACAGCAACTCCCATTCGTGAAGTGAGATAAGGATCTTCTCCGTAAGTTTCCTGTCCTCTTCCCCAGCGAGGGTCGCGGAATATGTTGATATTGGGAGTCCAGAATGTCAGTCCCTGATAGCGTTTCAGATTGCCCGATTTGCTGAATTCTGTATATTTGGCTCTGGCTTCATCGGAAACGGCTGTAAAGACTTTGTAAATCAATTCATCATCGAACGATGCAGCCATACCGATTGTTTGAGGAAATACAGTGGCAATTCCAGCTCGGCCTACTCCATGAAGAGCTTCGTTCCACCAGTCGTAGGCTTTGATACCTAGTCGTGGAATAGCAGGAGAAGCATTTTGCATAAGAGAAACTTTTTCTTCCAGGGTCAACCGTTCAAGTAAATCGGATGCCCGTTGTTCAGGAGTAAGACTAGTGTTTTGATAAGGAAATTGTTGTCCCATAACAGGAGCGGTAAATAAAAGCATACCTAACCCCACAAGTGCTTTAATCTTTTTGTTCATGTTTTTATAGTATTATTTGTGTGTTGACTAACCCTTTGATTGCAAAGGTAAAAGAATTTATAATAAGGGGATAAAAAATCTGGGAAAAATTGACTCAATTTCTGTTGAGGCTAAAAATAAAAATCCGTTTTAATGAACGGGAGAGTTTGGGGATTGAAACTCAGTTTGTTCATTAAAACGGATTGTATTTTGGGTTGACCTATAAGGCTTTGCCGAAATTAGATTTATTTAGGCAGATAATTGTTCCAGTTTGGAGTTTGTTCTATACCAAATCCTGCATTGATTTCATCACTAGGAATTGGATAACAGAACTGGGATATATCGTAGTTTGTGTATTTATACGATACCTGGTCTTCGACGTTGGCATATACATCAGCTTTTTCACCCCAACGGCGTAAGTCATAGAAGCGGAAACCTTCTTGGAACAGCTCACGTGCACGTTCGTCTTTCAGGAATGCAAAGACTTCTTCTTTGGTATTTCCTAAATCGTCGGCACTGGTAATCTTCGAATTTCTCTTGGCTACAGTCAGCAGAGCTTCTTTAGCACCATTCAAGTCTGGTTGTGTTGCTCGTAACTTTGCTTCTGCAATGATTAGTTCCATTTCGGGAGCATTAACAATATAGTTGGTTGCATATGCGGTATTTCCTCCTCCATACCAGAACTTTCCTCCATATTGCATTTGTGTGTACGAGCCTTTTTTGATTGTCGGCAGGTAGAGGCTGCCTCTACAGTCTGTATCAGCTATTAAGTTTCTCATACGCTGGCTGGGAAGTCCTCCATACGTAGTCCATACGTTACCACAAGAGTTGGCCGACCAGCTGTTGTTTACATCAATTGCCAGACGGAAGATACTTTCTGTATTACTGTCGCCTCCTGTGTACAATTTTTTGTAACTGTCTTCGGTGTAAGCTTCAACTTTCTTGTTCGAGTGTTCAAGAGCATATTGGGCATACTTTGCTGCATTTTCGAAATCTTCCAGATATAAATATGTACGTGCCATTAAGCCTTCTATCGCAGCAACCGATAAATATGAATTTGTTTCTCTGCCGTCGGTTCCGCTTTCTTTATAGCAAGTCAGTGCATTGTTGAAGTCTTCCAGTATGGCTTTATAACATGCTCCAACTGTAGAACGGCTGACTTCTTCGAAAGCTTGAATCGGTTCATCAATGATAACGATGCCCGGTGCATCGCTGTTGTCTGTTGTTTCGTTGACTTTGATCTGCTTGCCGAAGATGTTGGTCATAGCCAGCATTGCATATCCTCTTAATCCGTATGCTTCTGCCAGATATTGTTTAAGTGCTGCCTTGTCCGAATCGGCGGTAGTACTTTCAAGTTCTTTTCCGGCTTTAATGATACGTGCAGAGTTGTCTACAACCTTATATCCGTATTCCCATATGCTGCTGAGGTAAGAATCATCTGCTGTTACGCTATAATGGTTGATGGTGGTCCAGTGATTAGCCGAGCCATTCAGGTATGCCATGTCGCCAGCCATATCGCCAATAGTCAGTGAATAGTTTCCGGCAAAATAGAATCTGAATAACTGATAATAAGTTCCATTTAGGGCATATTTTATATTGTCTACGCTGGTAAGTCCGTTGTCTACATCTATTCCTTCATTATATTCTGTATCGAAGAAATTATTGCAGGAAGCAAGACAACCTGTCAAGGCTGTACAAATAAGTAGTCGAGATATAAATTTCTTCATATTTAATTTTCAATATTGATGCGTTAAACATAATTGTTAGAAACCAAGTGTAATACCTGCCAGGAATGTCCGTGTGGAAGGATACTGGAAGGCTATCAATCCGTTGGTGTATGTTTCAGGATCATATCCTACAAAATCTTTTGCCTTGAAAGTATAGATATTGTCTGCTGATATATAGATACGCATATTGTCTATCAGTATTTTCTTCAAAAGATGTTTCGGCAAAGTATATCCTAATTGCAGGTTCTTTACACGGAGGAAATTGCCGCTGTAAAGGAATCGTGAAGAATGGTTGTTTTCTCCCGATGTGTTTCCGTATACATACTTAGGTACATCTGTATACCGGTTTTCTTCTGTCCATGCATTTTCATATAAATAAGTTGCAGGAGTTATATTACCCTGACTTCCGGCCGAAAGGTAGAAGCGGTTTGAAGATGCATAAACTTTTCCTCCCAGTCGGTAATTGAAGTCAGCAGAGAAGTCGAAGTTCTTCCACTGAAGACGTGTACCGAAACCACCATAAGCTTTCGGATCGGCCGATCCAAGATATCTTTTGGCACATTCATTCCAGTTGGTTGTTGTTTCATCTCCAGTAGCATTTTTATACCATAACGGATTGCCTGTATCTGGATCTACACCAGCATATTCTACCATATAGAATTGTCTGAGAGGATATCCCTCCTGTATGATAGTATAAGTATCTTCAACAGGTTTTCCGTCTGACATTCTGTAACACGGTTTTGGTTGAATGTAACATTGGCATAAGCGGTCCAGGTCCATCCCTTTGTCTGTAAGATAGTACCGTTTAAGCCGATTTCTACACCTCTGTTGCGCATAGAACCGATATTCTGGTATACCTTATCCAGTCCTGTAACTTTAGATATAGGAAGTTCAAACAACATGTCTGATGTAGCTTCATTATAGAAGTCAACAGTCAGATTCCATTTTCTGATCAGTGTAATATCAAGACCGATATTCAGCTTCTTGCTTGTTTCCCATCCCAGGTCAGGAAGATTTAACGACTCAGGAGCGATACCAGGTTCGTTGTTATAATTGTATCCAGCCTTATAGAATCCGCGTGATGCATACCAGTCTATATCCTGATTTCCTACAGTTCCGTAGCTGGCTCTGATAGCTAAGTTGGTAAATACGTCGTTGTCTTTGAGGAATTCTTCTTCCGAGATTCTCCATTTTCCTCCTACAGACCAGAAATTACCCCATCGGTTGTTGTTTCCGAATACAGAAGAACCGTCGCGGCGGTAGCTGACCTGTCCGTAGTACTTGCCTTGATAGTCGTAGCTTGTATTGAGGAAGAAGGAAGCCAGACGTGCTTTACGTGTTTTGTATGAAGGAATTCCATAAGAAGAACCTGCCATATTCAGTTCACGGTAGCCCATCAATGGAAAGTTGATACCGGCATACTCTTCGTTCCAGTAGTTTTTCCATTGTGCTTCTTGTCCCAGCATGACAGAAACATTATGTTTTTCATTGAACGTATAAAGCCAGTTCAATGTGTTTGTCCATGTTATCGTTGTGGTATTCGAATTATACTGCGTACCACGACCATTGTCGCTTGCTCCCTGATTGTTGTACCAGCTCCAGAAGTCATATTGGCGTGTGCCGTAAGAGTTGATACCTAATGAGGTTTTTAGAATAAAACCTTTCCAAAATTAATGGCGAAATAGGGATTTAAATTGATTGTGGTAGTTTTGGTATTATAAATATCTCCGGCCTCTTTATCGTAAACAGCCAATGGGTTGTATGAAATGCTTGTATTATAACTTCCATCTTCGTTGTAAAAAGGATCGAGTGGAGTTGCTTTCAGTGTAGCACTGACAAACGGGTTCGAATAAGATCCTCCAGTAGATTGAGAGAATGCATCCATATCTGCCAGAGCAAATGATGTGTTAAATCCGAAGTTGAACCATTTGTAAGATGTTTCCAGGTTGAGGCGGGCAGAGTAACGTTTCATATCGCTGTTGATGGCAACACCTTCCTGATTCAGGTATCCCAGACTGGCATAATAGCGAGTCTTGCCATTTCCTCCGCTGAAGCTGATGTTATAATCCTGATAATAACCGGTACGGGTAATAGCATCCAGCCAATCGTAGTTTTGTGTACCGTCCCAGTTATAGTCTGATTTTATTTTTGCCATAGCCGATTCGTAGGTGTACTTTTCCGGATCACTGTTTACCAGACCACGTGCAAACAAGTCGGCTGTCTGTTGTGCATTACAGAAAGAAAAATTATTTGGAGCAATGTTTGTAAAGCCTTGTTTGATATCCAAGTCTATATGCATAGCTCCTTCCTGTCCTTTTTTGGTTGTGATTACGATTACACCATTGGCGGCACGCGAACCGTAGATAGCAGTAGCATTGGCATCTTTCAGAACAGTTATCGATTCGATATCTGCCGTGTTAATGTTTGCCAGTGGATTGAATGCACGGTTGTAACTTGCTGTTTCAGCATCAGTATCCGAGTTCATAGGCATTCCGTCTATGATATACAACGGTTGTGTACCCGAATTGACAGAACTTTCTCCTCGGATATACACGTTAGCTTGAGCACCCGGCGTACTTGTTGAATTATTCATTTGCACACCCGGCATACTTCCTTCGAGCGCTTTCATGAAGTTTGCATCGGTGCGTGATTCAAGTGTAGTAGAATCTGCTACATTGGCTGCTCCCGTAAATGTACTTTTCTTTGTTACTCCATAACCGGTAACCACCACTTCATCCAGAACTTCTGTATCCGATTTCAGGATTACATTTAATTCCGGTTTAATGTCTAATTCGCGACTTTGCATACCGATGAAAGAAATTATCACTTTCTTTGCATTTGCTGGAATGTTGCCAAGTGTAAATTTCCCATCGATATCAGTCACGGTTCCTGTATTAGTCCCTTTTATTAGGACAGAAGCTCCTACGATAGGAAGATTGTCTTCTTCTGAGATGACAACACCTGTCACCTTCGATACCTGTGCCATCGCTATGCTGATGTAGGCGAAGAAGCAAGTACAGAGTAAAAACAACTTTTTTTCATAAAATCTCTCTTTTTTTGATTAAAATAAATAATTAATTAAACAATATAGTGAGGAATATTGTTTACTGCACCTTAACAAAAAAACATCAAAATTACTCTATATACTTTCTTTTTTGTATGTGTATGGGCTAAATTTGTATCTTTTCTAACAGATACTGCCCTGTATATGATGCTCCGCAATGAGCTACTTCTTCGGGGGTGCCGCATACTACGAGATTACCGCCCATATCTCCACCTTCCGGACCGAGGTCTATGACATAATCGGCGCATTTGATAACGTCCATGTTATGTTCGATTATGACAACCGTATGTCCTCGTGCTATTAACGAGTTGAATGCCTCTAGCAGTTTCTTTATGTCGTGGAAATGTAATCCTGTTGTCGGTTCGTCGAATACAAAAATAGTTGGCTGAGATTTTTCGATACTCAGGAAGTATGCCAGTTTGACACGCTGGTTTTCTCCTCCCGAAAGGGTAGAGGATGATTGTCCCAGCTTGATATATCCGAGTCCAACTTCTTGTAGCGGCAGCAGTTTTTTTACTATTTTCTTCTGCTTGTGTTCATCGAAAAATTCGATAGCCTGGTTGACTGTCATTTCCAGTATGTCATAGATGTTTTTCCCTTCGTAACGTACTTCCAGGGTATCACTCTTAAAACGTTTTCCATGACATGATTCACATTCCAGTACCAGATCGGCCATGAATTGCATTTCTACCGTTACAGTACCTTCTCCTTTACATTCTTCACAACGTCCTCCTTCGGTATTGAACGAGAAATACCCTGCCGAGTACCCCATTTGTTTGGCCAAAGGCTGGTCGGCAAACAGTTTTCTTATTTCGTCGTATGCCTTGATGTAGGTGACAGGATTACTGCGTGAAGATTTGCCTATCGGGTTTTGGTCGACAAACTCTATGTCCTTCATCATCTGGATATCACCTTCCAGTGAAATAAATTCTCCCGGACGGTCGCTGCCTTCACTATACTCACGCTTCAGTGCCTTATAAAAGATGTCGCGCACTAACGTACTTTTTCCTGAACCACTTACTCCGGTCACTACCGTCATTACGTTAAGCGGAAAGCGTACATCGATTCCCTTCAGGTTGTTTTCTCTGGCTCCTTTTATTTCTATATAATTATTCCACGAACGATGTGTCTGTGGTCGTTCGATGATTTCTTCTCCCAGCAGATATTTTACAGTATAGCTGTTGCTTCCGGGATGCAGGTCTTTCATATCTCCTTCATAAACAATTTCTCCTCCCAGACGTCCGGCTTTAGGGCCGATATCTATAATATAGTCGGCAGCACGGATGATTTCTTCATCATGCTCTACCACTACAACCGTATTGCCCAGCTGTTGCAATTGGCGGAGTACTTTGATAAGCTTGTCTGTATCTCGGCTGTGAAGTCCGATACTAGGTTCGTCCAAAACATAAAGTGAACCTACCAGACTGCTTCCCAGTGAGGTTGCCAGATTGATTCGCTGACTTTCTCCCCCGGAAAGTGAGTTGCTGAGTCGGTTTAATGTAAGATATCCAAGTCCGACGTCGAGCAGGAAGGTCAATCGGTTATTGATTTCATTCAGCAAGCGTTGGGCTATCATCTTGTCATGTTCGTCGAGTTGCAAGGTGCGGAAAAACTCTTTCAACTGATAAACCGGCATCTCTACCAGTTCTGCAATGGTGCGTCCTCCCACTTTGACATAAAGCGCTTCTTTCTTCAAGCGGCTGCCATGACACTCCGGACAAGTTGTCTTACCACGGTAACGGGCTAACATTACGCGGTACTGTATCTTATACTGATTTTCTTCCAGCATCTTGAAGAACGAATCGATGCAGACTTTGTCACGTGGTCCGTGCCATAAATAATCCTTCTGTGCCTGAGTCAGGTTATAGTAAGGCTCGAATATAGGAAAATCGTGCGCCGGAGCTTCGCGCAGGAATTCGGTGAGCCATTCGCTCATTTTTTCTCCTCTCCAGCACATCACAGCACCATCGTAAACACTCAATGCACGGTTGGGTACGACAAGATGCTCGTCTATACCGATAATCTTTCCGAAACCTTCACACGTAGGGCATGCACCGATAGGAGAGTTGAACGAAAACATCTGGTCGCTGGGCTCTTCAAACTTAATACCGTCTGCCTCGAATTTTGTACTGAAGGCATGTAGTTTGGTACTTCCGTCGGGCAGGTAAAAGCGCAGCAGACAAGCTCCGTCACCTTCGTACATAGCTGTTTCTGCAGAATCGGTCAAGCGGCTGATTGCATCTTTTGTATCATCGCAGCTCATACGGTCCACCAGCAGGTATACCGTATCGGCAGGATTATATTGATAATCCTCCATACGAACCATTTCACCGTTTACTTCCAGACGGGTGAATCCTTGTTTCATATCCATTTCTATCTGTTCGGCTTCACTACGTCCTTCTCGGGGAATGATAGGAGTCTGTACCGTATAGCGTGTACCTTTCGGATATGAGAGCATGCAGTTTACAATATCTTCGGGACTGTCTTTTTTTACAAGCTGACCGCTTATCGGCGAATAAGTTTTGCCGATACGTGCAAACAGCAGACGCAGATATTCGTATATCTCAGTCGATGTACCTACGGTAGAACGCGGATTCCGGCTGATTACTTTCTGTTCGATAGCAATGGCAGGAGGAATACCTTTGATGAAATCACATTCAGGTTTGCTCATTCGTCCCAGGAACTGGCGTGCATACGATGAAAGGCTTTCCACATAGCGACGCTGTCCTTCGGCATACAATGTGTCGAATGCCAGTGAGGATTTTCCGGAACCGGACAACCCCGTAATGACTACTAGTTTATTACGTGGAATATCAACGTCTATATTTTTCAGGTTGTTTACCTTCGCGCCTTTTATAGATATATATTTACTGTCAGACATGCTTGGATTCGTTTGGTTTTTGATAGACAAAAATAGTGAATTTTATGCATATCGTGAAACAAAAGATAAATAAGGAGTGTTAATCGCTTCAATTTTGGAAAAAACTCTGCTTATTGCTTTCACATGTGTAAAACAGGGTCTCATAGCTTTATTCTTTTATCGATTCGATGAAAAAGTAAGTTATTGATTATTTTTTCCTTATCTTTGCCCTCTCGATTATAATGTATAAAAAATATGAAATCAAAAGTTTTATTGATTTGGCTGGCAATGCTTTTATTTGTTGCCGGAAGTGTTAAGGCACAGACAATGCATCCAAAGCGTGAATTCCGCGGTGCGTGGATACAATGTGTGAACGGTCAGTTTCAAGGTATGCCCACAGAACAGATGAAAGCGACTCTGATCCGTCAGTTGGATAACCTGAAAGGTGCGGGTATCAATGCGATTATATTTCAGGTTCGTGCCGAATGTGATGCTCTTTATGCGTCGACCTATGAACCCTGGAGCCGTTTCCTTACCGGATTGCAGGGAAAAGCTCCTCAGCCAGGCTGGGATCCGCTTCGTTTCATGGTGGAAGAATGTCATAAGCGTGGCATGGAACTTCATGCATGGATAAATCCTTATCGTGCACAGACCAAGGGAACTACGGCATTGTCGCCTATGCATCCTTATAATAAATACCCTAATTTGTTTGTACGTTACGGCGGACAGCTGTATTTCGATCCCGGATATCCTGAATCGAGAGCTTATATCTGCAAGATTGTAAGAGATATCGTTTCTCGTTACGATATTGACGCTATTCACATGGATGATTATTTTTATCCGTATCCGAATCCGGGAGAAGAGTTCCCAGACAACATCAGCTTTGCTGCTTATGGTCGCGGATTTACCAACAAGGCCGACTGGCGTAGAGATAATGTCAATGTCTTGATAAAAGAAATTCACGAAACTGTACGCAGTTGTAAGCCATGGGTTAAGTTTGGTGTTTCTCCCTTCGGTATCTATCGTAACAGAAAATCAGATCCGAATGGAAGCGATACAAACGGACTTCAGAATTACGATGACTTGTATGCCGATGTTCTGCTTTGGGTCAACAATGGCTGGGTAGATTATAATATCCCTCAGATCTATTGGGAAATCGGTCATCCGGCAGCAGATTATGATAAACTGATCCGCTGGTGGGCGCGTCATTCTGCCGCACGTCCACTGTTTATCGGACAAGACGTAGTTCGTACTGTAACAAAGCCAGATTTGAAAAATCCGGGACAGCACCAGATGCTTGCTAAATATAACTTGCAGCGTATGCTTCCAACCGTACAGGGAAGCTGTCAGTGGTATGCTGCTGCAGTGGTAGAAAATAAAGGCAACTATCGTGAGGTTCTGGCAAATGTCTACCACAAATATCCAGCTTTGATTCCGGCTTCTCCTTTTATCGATAATGAGGCTCCGGGTAAAGTGAAAAAACTGAAACCTGTGTGGACTGCCGACGGATATATTTTGTTCTGGACAGCTCCTAAGGCGAAAGATGAAATGGACAAGGCTGTGCGTTATGTCGTATATCGTTTCAATAACGATGAAAAGGTTAATCTGAATGATCCTTCTCATATTGTTGAAATCACTACCAATACTTTCTATAAACTTCCTTATGAAAACGGAAAGACTAAGTACCGCTATGTAGTGACTGCACTCGACCGTCTGCATAATGAATCGAAGGCTGTTAAGAAAAAAATTAAGTTGTAAAATATTTATTAAGTTAAGAAATCCGTTCGGAGGAATCCGGACGGATTTTTTTATGAACAGACTGGTGTGTTCAATATGTGTTCTTCTTCTTTTAATTTGTTATATTGAAAGAATTGATTATCTTTGCTAATAGACACAAAACAAACAGAAGTGTGCCTGTAAAGAGCAGTCCCTACACTTCGGAAACAAAAACTAAGATTCTTTGGGGACGAGAACCTTATAAAAACAATATCAGTTATGAAGAAGTTATTATTAACTGTTGTTTTAGGATTGTGTACACTTGCCGGTTTTTCTCAGGCAAAATTTGATGTACATGCAGGTATGTCTATGGCAAACATCACCAATAGTGATGCAGACTTGAAGATTGGCTATTCGGTAGGAGTAGGAATGGACTATGCCATTACTGATATGTGGGCCTTCCAGACCGGTTTGAATTTTACAAGCAAAGGTTGTAAAGGATCAGAAGAAGGTGTTGATGCGAAAATTAATCCTGTTTATCTGGATATTCCTTTATTGGCTGCTATAAAATTACCTATCAGCGAAGGTAATACGTTTGTAGTAAATGCCGGTCCTTATGTAGGATTTGGTTTGGGCGGAAAAGTGACTGTGGAATCAGGAGGTGCTGAAGTTGGAACTAAACTGTTTAAGAAGATAGATGGAGCTGACGAAGCATTAATGAACCGTTGTGCTGTAGGTTTGCAGTATGGAGTAGGTTTTGAACTGGGATATAAATATTTGCTGAATCTGACAGGCCAGTATGGTTTTACTAACATGTTTAAGAAAAGCCTGACACAGGAAAATAATAAAAACCTGGCTTTTATGATAACTGTGGGTTATCGCTTCTGATAGCGTATTAAATTCTTTCTAAGTATAGAGCGGTCGGACTGTGACAAATGGTCTGACCGCTTTTTTTATGGATTGTGCAGCTGTTTACGTATTTCCTTGTTTTAAATCTAGCTGATGTTTATCTGCTTTTTTGTACAAATTTTAAAAAAATATCAGGAAGAATTGCTGATAATATGCTGATGTTTTTTGTGAAAGCTGGTATTGATTTTATGAAGAAAACAGGTCGTTGTAAACGTAAGGTTTAGGCCTGGAAAATCTGATAAATCGAAGCCTTAAAAGAAAAGTCCCTCTGTTTTCAGCCTTAATTTGTTACAATATCAGACTGAAAACAGAGGGGTTTTTAGAATGTCAACTTATAAACTGTAAGTAAAGTCATCCCATGTTTCCGTTTGGAAATCATCTATATTATTTGATATGCTCGCGAATCTTTGTAAGATAGGCACGCATTCTTTCAGCATCTTTTTTGTTGATGATATCCAACAGCTCGTTGAGTTCGGTACGAATACCTTCTACATGTGCCGGAGTACGTGGGTTGAACAAGATTTCCTGCAACAGAAAATCATCTTCGCTCATCACTCCTTTGGCTATTGCCATATGCCGTTTGAATGTTGTTCCCGGAGCATCCTGATGTTTCATTACCGCAGCGAAGGCAAACGTAGAAACAAAGGGGATAGACAGCGAGTAAGCTACTGTTTCATCGTGTTCCTCGAATGTATATTCGAAGATGTTAAGTCCCAGTCTTTGATACAGATCTTTGAAGAAAATTTTTCCCAGATGGTCGCCTTCTTTGATGATGATGGCATTCTCCGTACTTAGCTTGTCAAGGTTGGCAAACGTAGGACCAAACATCGGGTGAGTAGATACATAGCGGAATCCACAATTTTCGTAAAATTCTTTCAGTCCGGTTTTTACAGAAGCTATATCGCTTATGATACAATCTTTCGGGAGAATGGGCAAAACCTGATTGAATGCATCAAGAGTATATTTTACCGTTGCTGCATTAATAACCAGTTCGGGTTTGAATTCTTCTATTTCTTGAGTATTGGTAAACCGACAGCAGTTGTACATAAAGCGCAGTTTCTTTGGGTTCACATCGAATACTGCCACTTCGTGGTCGAAACTCAATACATCGGTAAAGAAGGAACCCATTTTTCCGGCTCCCAAAATTAATATTCTCATAGATTCTTATAAAAGTCTGTTATTTACTTACTTATTAATGATTTCCAATTGCTGGCGTACGCTTTCTTCGTGGATAGCTTCGAATACTTGTTTGACAAAATCGGCATCCATTCCGCATAATGTACCTTGCGCACCACGCTTGTCGAGTATCTCGTTGTAACGTCCGGTCTGAAGGACAGTCATGTTATGCTCTTTCTTGAATGTACCTATTTCACGGCATACACGCATACGTTTGGCTAAGATTTCCATCAGTTCGTTGTCGCACGCATCGATTTGCAGACGAAGTTCGTGCAAGCTTTCTGTTGACTGATGCTCTTTACGAATAACCAGCAGATTCAGGATGTAGTCGAGTACATCTGGAGTAACTTGCTGTGCCGCATCACTCCATGCACAATCCGGATTGCAGTGAGATTCAACAATCAATCCATCCAGTCCCAGGTCCATTGCCTGCTGGCAGAGCGGTGCAATGAGTTCACGCTTTCCACCGATATGGCTCGGGTCGCACAAGATAGGCAGGTTAGGAATACGGCGGCGCAGTTCGATTGGAATATGCCACTGTGGCAAGTTACGGTAAATCTTCTTGTCGTATGACGAGAATCCGCGGTGGATAGCCCCCAAACGCTTCAATCCTGCATTGTTAATGCGTTCCAAAGCTCCGATCCATAATTCCAGATCCGGATTGACAGGGTTCTTTACGTAAACAGGAATATCTACTCCTTTCAGTGCGTCAGCTATTTCCTGTACGGCAAACGGATTGGCAGTGGTACGTGCTCCGATCCACAAGATATCGATACCTGCTTTCAGACATTCGTATACGTGCTTTGCCGTTGCAACCTCGGTTGCTACGTACATGCCTGTTTCTTGTTTAACTCGTTTCATCCATGCAAGACCATCCACACCGATACCTTCGAAACCTCCGGGTTTGGTACGTGGTTTCCATATTCCGGCACGGAAAATCTTGATACCTTTATTGGCCAGTTGGGTAGCAGTTGAGATAACTTGCTCTTCTGTTTCGGCACTACAAGGACCTGCTATGATAAGAGGGCGTTCTTTTGATACACCTTCCAGTTCGATGGGTTGCAAATTTAGTTCCATATTATCTTATCTTTTTAATTTATTATTCTTTAGAAAATTGCTTTGATGCGTTTAAGGGCTTCAGCCAGTTTTTCTTCCTTGGCACAGAGAGAAATGCGGATATACCGTTTTCCGTTACTTCCGAAGATGAATCCCGGAGTAATAAATACCCGTGCTTCGTGTAATACTTTCTCTGTCAGGTCTTCTACATCAGTATAGCTCTCAGGAATTTTTCCCCAAAGAAACATACCTACCTGATCAGAATCGAATGTACATCCCAGTGTAGTCATGATTTCCTCCGCCAGTTTGCGACGGCGGCTGTATACGTTGATGTTTGCTTCTTCGTGCCATTCTGCACTGTTGCGGTATGCCTGTGCGGCAGCGAGCTGCATGGGACGGAAAGTTCCCGAATCGATATTACTTTTTATTTTCAGAATCCACTGTACAAAAGTCGCGTTGGTAGCAAGCATACCTACACGCCAGCCCGGCATGTTGTGGCTCTTACTCATGGAGTTGAACTCGATACAGCATTCTTTGGCTCCCGGAACATTGAGGATACTGATAGGCTTATGGTTCAGAATGAAGCTGTATGGGTTGTCGTTTACAATGACGATGTTGTGGCGGCGGGCAAAGTCGACCAGCTTTTCGTACAACTCCATAGTGGCATTTGCTCCTGTCGGCATGTTGGGATAGTTGGTCCACATAATTTTCACACGGCTCAAATCCATTTTCTCCAGTTCATCAAAATCGGGTTGCCAGTGATTGTCTTCCCTCAGGTTATAATTGACGATCTCACTTCCTAATATTTTATTTAGTGAAGTGTAGGTAGGATATCCCGGATTAGGAACCAGAACCTGATCTCCCGGATTGACGAGAGCCAGTGTGACATGCAGGATACCTTCCTTTGATCCGATGAGCGGCTGTATTTCCGTAGCAGGATCAAGGTCGACGTTGTACCAGCGTTTGTACCAGTCAGCCATCGCCTTGCGCAGTTCAGGTATACCTACTGTGGGCTGGTAGCCGTGTGCATCTGCCTTGCGGGCATTTTCGCATAATACATTGATGGTTTCTTCCGATGGCGGCATGTCCGGACTTCCTATACCCAGGCTGATGACATCCTTGCCTTCGGCGTTCATCTTTGCCACTTCTTTCAGTTTACGGCTGAAATAATATTCGCTGACACTAGCCAGTCTGTCGGCGGGCTGTATATTATAATGTTGATTCTCCTTCTGCATATTCTCCTAAAATTTTAAGTGCTTTAGTGAGCGGGGTTACCGCATCGATAGATTGTTTATATCTCAGGTAATCATTGAACATCACGTCTACGTAGAACATATATTCCCATTCGCGTCCGATGATGGGCAATGATTGTATTTTAGTCAGGTTTATGTTGTAGAATGAAAAAATGGAAAGAACTTTCGAAAGACTTCCTTCATTGTGTGGAAGTGAGAAAACGATGTTTGCCTTGTTTACCTTCGAACGGTCTTTCAGGTCGTCGGCAATCCACGGGTCGCATACTATAAGAAAGCGTGTAAAATTGTGTTTGTTGGTTTCAATTCCTTCCTGAAGTATTTTCATTCCATACATGCTTGCTGCATATTTGGAGCAGATGGCTGCATGTCCTTTCAGTTGTTTTTCGTGGATGTTTTTGGCACTTCCGGCAGTATCATCGGTTTCTACAACTTTCAGTTCCTGATGGTGCTGGAGAAATTCGCGGCATTGTGCCAGGGCTACCGGATGAGAGTTTACTTCTGTCAGGTCCTCCCAGCTTTCATCGGGCAGACACATGATACTGTGGCTGATACGAAGCTTGTGTTCTCCGATGATAGTAGCTCCACTTTCGCGAAGTAATTCGTAGTTATGAAGCAGGCTTCCGGCAATTGTATTTTCTATGGCAACTGTTCCGATTACATTGCTGTCCTTGCGCATGTTCTCGAATACTTCTTCGAATGTATTGCAACAGATTAACTCTATTTCTTCATCCTTGAAATATTTGTGGGCGGCAATGTCGTGATATGAGCCCGGAACACCTTGTATTGCTATCTTTTTCATTTGCTCTTGGTTTAAAATAAAAAATCCCGTTTCTTTCCAGAAGCGGGATTTCGTTATATTGTTTTTACTTATTCATTGGTTTATCGTACATATGCGAACTCCCGCTTCACTTCATTGCTAAAGTAAAAGTAAAAAAAGTAAAAGAAGAAGTATGTCGCAAATGTTTTCATTTTTGTTCTGTTATTTTGTTATCATTACGGTTGCAAATGTAATACTTTTCTTGAAAAAACAATAGTTTTATGAACTTTTTCTTTAAATATTTTCTTTACACGACATATTCGATTAAATTTGTGTTAGAACAAACTCGCTAATTAAAACATAATATCACCATGAATTATAATTTTGATGAACTGATAGACCGTCGGGGAACGAGTGCTGAAAAAGTTGAAGGAATGAAGAGTATATGGGGTAGGGAAGATCTTATTCCGATGTGGGTAGCCGATATGGATTTTGCAACTCCACCGTTTGTGATTGATGCAATCCGCAAGCGTTGTGAGCATCCTGTGCTGGGCTATACCTGCAAACCTGATAGCTATTATCAGGCCGTTATCAACTGGGTAGATTCCCGTTATGGTATGAAGGTAAGAAAAGAACAGATTACTTACGTGCCGGGCATTGTGCCGGGGTTGGGAATGGCAATCAATGCCTTTACTCATCCGGGAGATAAAATAATGATTATGCCTCCTGTTTATCATCCTTTTTCGTGGCTGGTAACTCGTAATGACCGAAGAGTGGTAGAGTGTCCGTTGATACTAGAAAATGGAACGTATCGCATGGACTTGGATTTGTTCCGCAAAGAGATAAAAGGGGTACGTGTGTTTATATTATGTAATCCTCACAATCCGGGCGGTGTGGTCTGGACACACGATGAGCTGAAGGCGATTGCAGACATATGTGCTGAAGATAATGTGATTGTCTTTTCGGATGAAATTCATGCCGATCTGACGTTGCCACCTCGTCATCATGTTCCTTTTGCCATGATTTCCGAGCGTGCAAAGAATAATTCCGTTACGTTCATGGCTCCTAGTAAGGCATTTAATATGCCAGGAGTAGCTGCTTCGCATGCTATTATCTATAATGAGGGACTCCACAAACGGTTTACTACTTATATGGAAAGCTGTGAGTTTGGCGGAGGTCATGTTTTTGCCTTTCCGGCAGTAGAGGCTGCATATTCTAATGGAACAGAGTGGCTGGAACAATGTCTGGCTTATATACAAGGTAATATTGATTATTTGGATCATTACCTGAAGACTTATATGCCTAAGATTAAGGCAATGCTTCCGATGGCTTCGTATCTGGTATGGCTTGACTGTCGGGAGTTGAATCTGTCACAGCAGCAGCTTGAAGATTTTTTTGTATCTCATGCGCATTTAGCTCTGAACAGTGGTACGACTTTTGGAAAAGAGGGTACGGGATTTATGAGAATGAATGTCGGATGTCCGCGTTCTGTACTTGAACAGGCAATGAAGCAGTTGAAAGAGGCTTATGATGAGTTGTAATTATAGATATGAAAACTATATAAAAAAACATTTTTAAGAAATGTGAATTTTTAATAGAAAATTTCGTTCTTATGAACTAAAGAGTCGTATCAAACTTTTTATCATGTAGTTTGATACGACTCTTTTTCGTTTGAAAATATTATAATTCCAGACTTCTTAAATAAATCAGTGGATTATATTCTTCTATATTGAGGCAATTGACAATTGCAGTTTTATCAATTTTGTTGACGTTTTCCCTTTGTCTTATTTAAAAAGTAGCATATTAATAAATTCCCGGAGCAGAGTTTTGCTTGAGGTTATCATAATTTCCGGTAATCAGCTTCTCGTTGTCCGGATTTAGCTCAATAGCTTTTTTCATATCTTCTATGGAACCTTCCTTATCACCTTTTAACAGTCGGATGCGTCCTCTTTCCTGATAGAGCACTGCGTTTTGAGGCATTAGTTCGATGGCTTCTGTATAGAACTCTATAGCCTGGTCGAATTCTTTCTGTTCCATTAACATTTCACCTTTAAGCAGATAGGCTTTTTCGTTGAACGGATTTACTTCCAATACCTGGTTGAAACATGATTGAGCTTCTTCTACCTGACCAAGTGCTGCGTGTATTCTTCCTTTAAGTAGTAAAGCATCCTCTTCATCAGGTGAAACTGAAAGAACTTTATCCAGATCGCTCATGGCATCTTTAGCCTGACGCATATCCCAGAGGACTTCGGCACGAAGCAGATAAGCCTCTTTATATTCTTCGTTTTGCATGATGGCCTTGGTCAGCATCACAATAGCCTGCAGGTCATTTTTCATGCCTCGTGCAGCCTTTGCTGCAAGATAGTAAGCCGGAGCACTGGTTTCGTCAAGCTTTATAGCTTTCTGACAAGCATCATCCATACTTTCATAATCTTCTTGCATATAACAGATACTTGCCAGAGCAAGCAGAGCCTGTATATTGTCGGGCGTTTTATCAACCAGGCGGTCTAGTGTAATACGGGCATCGTCTGTACGTCCGGCTTCTATATACGCATTGGCAAGCAGTTGCAGCGTTTCAGGTTCATCATTCAGTGCTATTGCCTGCTCAAAACATTTTATAGCATAGGGAAGCTGGCGCATATTGCGTGCGCGGATACCATCATATTTCAGAATCTCGAAATTTTTCTTTTCCTGTTTTGCCTGTTGGTCTTCGTTCGGCTTTCCTCCACCGAACAAGGATGATAATAAGCCCATAATTTTATCTCTTTTATGTTAATGTGTTGCAAAGATAACGAGAAAATTAACTTAATGGATATGTTTGCTGAAAAGAAATTAGTATGTTTGCAACCGAATAATACAGTGAAATAAAAAAGATAAGTTATGAAAAAAATGCTGTTGGCCATTGTTGCTCTGCTGGCATGTCATACCATGCAGGCACAATACTTCTGTACTACTCAGGGTACGGAATTACATTATGTAAATTATGATGAGGCAGGACAAAGCCTGTCGAACGAAACGGTTACGGTATACAATGTCGTAAAGAATGCTTCAGGAGAAAGTGCTCAGTATCTTGCCAAAATAGTAACTAATAAGACTAAGAATAATACCAGCTATACACTTTATAACTGGAATTACGATGGTAATGTTACTACCTGCCAGGAAGATTTGATGTATGGTCCTTATATAAAATCTGATTCAGATCCTGCCAAATACGATTCGAAGGCCCGTCAGGCTATGGCTGAAGAGCTGAAACTGAAAGGTGATAATTCATTTACTATCAAAAAGCACGCCAGTGCAGGCGAGTCGATTCCAGACCGTACTTATTCGCTGATCTCCAATATGCTGAAGAATGAGATAAATATATCTGGTGCAGCTTATATGGGTGAAGAGAAAGTCAGTACGACTGCCGGTAAGTTTGATTGTATTAAGATTTCATACCTGAAGCGTACAAAAATCGTTCTGAAGACCGAAACCGTACGTGTAACAGAATGGTATGCCGAAGGTATCGGACTGGTAAAATCAGAAAGCTATAATACCAAGGGAGAACCTGATGGAAAAACTATCTTGGTAAAAATAGTGAAGTGATCTGAATTAATATTTCATTAATAATACTTGTCTTTCTAAGAAAGCACCCGATATTCTGATTTCTCGACTTAGGAATACGGGTGCGATCTTTTTATTGATACCTGTGTATCAGATAATTTCTATACCTTGTTGCTTGCAAAGTTCCAGGCTTAAATCTTTCAGTTTGAACTTCTGGATTTTGCCACTTCCTGTCATCGGGAATTCCTTTACAAAGAAAATGTATTTCGGAATCTTGTATCGGGCTATCTTTCCTTCGCAAAACTCACGTACATCATATTCGTTCATTGTGCATCCTTCGTGCAGAATGATGAATGCACCTACAGCTTCACCGTATTTCTTCGACGGTACACCCGCTACCTGAACATCCTTTATGCCAGGCATCTGATAAAGGAACTCTTCTATTTCGCGCGGATAAATGTTTTCTCCTCCACGGATAATCATGTCTTTGATACGTCCCGTAATGCGATAGTTGCCGTTTTCGTCCTTGATACCCAAGTCGCCCGAATGCAGGAAACCGTTTTTGTCTATCACTTCCGCAGTAGCTTCCGGATTCTTATAATATCCTTTCATGGTATTATATCCGCGATTACACATTTCCCTTTGTACGCCTGGAGGACATTCCTCTCCTGTTTCTGGGTCGATAACCTTCACTTCCGTAAATTCAAAATCATGACCGACTGTAGTAAAACGCACCTCCTGCGGATCGTCGATACGGCTGTGTGTCATACCCGGAGAAGCTTCTGTCAGTCCGTATACACTGGTCACCTTCATGAACATTTTCTCTTCCACCTGTTTCATCAGTTCTACCGGGCAGAGAGAACCAGCCATAATACCTGTACGCAGGCATGAAAGGTCGAACATGTCGAACATCGGATGGTTGAGTTCCGCTATAAACATGGTAGGTACTCCGTAAAGTGCCGTACAGCGTTCCTTGTGAATGGAAGCCAGTACCAGCAACGGATCGAAACGTTCTGTCATAACTTGTGTACAACCATGTGTAAGACAGTTCATCGTAGCAAGTACCACACCAAAGCAGTGGAATAACGGTACACATACACAAAGCTTGTCGGCGGAAGTGAACTTCATGTGTTCTCCCGTAAGAAATCCGTTGTTGGCTATGTTATAATGCGTAAGCATTACTCCTTTCGGGAATCCCGTTGTACCTGAAGTATATTGCATGTTTACCGTATCGTGGCAATTGACTTTTTTCTTTGCTTCGTCGAGTACGGTATCGTCTATGTTGTTTCCCAACAGAAGGATTTCGGCTGTGTTGTACATGCCACGGTATTTTTCCTGTCCGATGTAGATGACATTGCGCATGTGCGGGAACCGTTTACTCTTCATGTGCCCGCGTTCGAAAGTCTTCAGCTCGGGAAGCATCCGGTAAGTCATATCTACAAAACTGCTGTCCTTTTCCCCATCGACGATACATAGCGTATGCATGTCCGAGTTTTCGCACAAGTACTCCAGCTCAGCCTGTTTGTAGTTTGTGTTAACCGTAACTGCTACAGCACCAATTTTGGCACAGGCATAAAGAAACGTCAGCCAGTCGGGTACGTTTCTCGCCCATATACCCACGTGTGTGCCGTGTGTGATACCGATGGCAAGCAATCCCTTAGCCATATTGTCCACACGTCGGTTGAACTGACTCCATGTAAACCGCAGGTTACGGTCGGAGTATACGATATACTCTTTATCGGGTGTTTCCTTGGCCCAGTGCTCCAGCCAGTCACCCAGTGTTCTTTCCGATAATTGTATCATAATAGGTAGCGGTTTAAATAGGAGTATAGATTATAGCCAGGATACGAGCTTCCTGTCCTTCGAAAGCATGTACATGATGAGGTACGATGGAATCGTAATAAATCGTATCACCTTCTTCCAGCAGATACGTGTATTTACCATAATTGATTTCCAGTGTGCCTTTCAGTACCATGATAAACTCTTCTCCCTCGTGAGCAGACAGATGGAATTCATTATTTCCGTTTGCATCGATGTCGACGATAAACGGTTCCATGTGTCGGTCGGTCTTGCTGCGCGACAGTGAATGATAATGTAAGTGCTGACGCGCATCGAGTGCATTGTTAGAGAAGCTGATGGTATCGTCAGCATCTCCGCGTCGGCATACTACAGGACCCGCTTCATCAGGCTGATCGTCGAGGAAAGTGCCCAGACGTACTCCCAGTGCACGCGCCAGCTTTACAAGCGGAGCGAGCGAAGGAATGTCAATATTTTCCTCGATACGTGTGATTTGTTCTACGGCAAGTCCTGTACGGTCTGCCAGTTCTTCCAGACTTATTTCTTTTGCTGTTCTAAGGCTTTTTACTTTTTCTCCAATAACGTTGGTTCTATCCATAGTATAGTGTTTTTTACGATGAAAAGCCGTTATGTGGCTTTCAATGAATCAGATTTGGGCAAATATAGTAAAGTTTTATAATACTCATGCCATGGATGTATAAAAAGGTTATCTAGCTTTTTTACTAAAGTTGCCGAGCTTGCTAATATTTTCATAAAAAAACATATACGGAAAATGGTTTGTGAACCTTGGTCGAAATCGTGTTGTTTGTATTTTACAAGCTTTGCATATTTTCAAAGATGGCTGAGCTTCGTTTAAATTTGAACAGATAAAATATGAAACTGATAATGACCGACCGCCCTGTCGACCTGAGTTTCTTGAAAGATGAGGCGGTGAAATACATTGATTTGTCATCCTTGCGGATAGCGAACTGTGTGGGATGCTTTGGATGTTGGACAAAGACACCGGGCAAATGCGTGATTCGTGACGACGCTACCTGGGTATATCCCTGTATAGCTGCCAGCGACACAGTTCTGTATGTCAGCCGGCTCTGCTATGGCGGATATGACAGTGTGATGAAGACCATGCTGGAGCGTGCCATTCCTGTACAGCAGGCATTTATACGCATTTACAAGGGAGAAACCCATCACGTGCAGCGTGCTGTAATGCCGAAGAAAGCTACTATTCTTGCTTACGGTGATATTTCGTCCGAAGAAAAGGACCTATTCAGAAAGCTGGTTGCCCGCAATGCAGCCAATATGAACTTTGAGAGTTATGAAGTAAGGTTTTCAACCGAAGCTATGTTGAACGATGTGGTAAAAGAAATTGTAGAAAGATGGGAAAAGTACTGATTCTTAACGGTAGTCCGCGAGCTCCGAAATCCAATTCCAGACGATATGCTGAAATATTCTCCACCGCTTGTAAGTTATCGTCGGATTATTTCAATATATCGAAGACCAACCATGCCGCACTGTGTCAGAAAATGTCAGAGTATTCCGATGTACTGTTAGTCTTTCCGCTTTATGCCGATTCGCTTCCAGTGGGGTTACTGAATTTCCTGAAGTATCTGGAAGCCAACCCACCCGAGCGAAAGCCTGTTGTATCAGTTCTGATAAATTGCGGTTTTCTGGAATACCACCAAAACGATATTGCCTTGGAAATGCTCCGTTTCTTTTGTCAGAAAAACGGTTATCGCACGGGATCTGTGTTGGCTTTGGGAAGTGGAGAGGCGATACTCGGCACTCCGTTCCGTTACATAGCTGTGAGGGCAATCAGGAAACTGGCAAAATCTGTCGGTAACGGTAAATATTGTAACATACAAGCTACCATGCCGCTGAATAAGCGTTTGTTTATTTGGGCTTCCACACGTTACTGGATACAGTACGGCAAGCGTTTTGGAATAACCAAAGAGCAGATGCAGAGCATGAAGATTGAGTAGGGGTAATCTCCGGTATTCTCTTGCCGGAGGCAATTATAATTTTATTTCTAATTCTCGTAAAGTATTTTTTACATAATCTACTGAGTATATACTTCCAAACATATATTTGTGTAGTAAATTTTCTTTCATTAGATTTTTTTCATTGTTAAAATTTACTTCGCAATTACAGTTTGAATATATGAGTCTAAAGATGTCTTTTAAATGTTCTTCCTTTTCATAAGCTAACTTTTCTTTATATGAATTTATATCACGCCCAGTTAAGTATAATATAATTAATAAAGATTTCTGATTCTCTGTTAGTTTATTTACATATTCATAAACTGTATCTTTTTCCTTTTTTCTTTCATTTGGTATTTCGCCAAGTGATAACCATGCATTTGTTACATGTTTATCTCTATTTTTCTCTTTTGAATCTAATTTTATTCTTATTTCAATATATCTTTTTATGGTGTCACGAGAACTTTCTAATTCCTTTAAGAAACAGCTATTAAAATCCTCATTATACTCCAAATAAAACAGTTGATCTTTTAAGCATGATATTGTGTTCTCAAAGTAATTGTAAAATAAGTTCATCTTGTCATGCAAATTCTTTACATTGAGATATGAACTTTTATTATGTATGACTTGAGCGTTTTTTGTGATAGGGTATCTATAATCAATAGACATTTTATCTTCTTTACTTATGGATGTGATATAATGTTCTATTGCTTTTATATCAACACATAAATTAATACGCTGAGATAGAATAACAATATCTGGTTTTAAAAAAGACCATAACTTTTCTAAGTCATGACCGATTTTTAATAATTGTTTTATTTCTTGCTCACTACGTCTTTGTATTTCTATATAGGCGTACTTTAGGTATAATTCTACTATATGCCTATATAGAAAAACTAACGGATAGCATATCGTATCTTGAATATAAATTCTACCATTACAATTTTTAAATTCATTATAAGTTGCTTCTGCTGCATACTTATAACCTCTTATGTAGCTGCCAAAATCTAAATTCATATTATTACTCCATCCGTAATATGCTATGTCATCTTCAGGTACATTATCCTTTTCTTTTTCGTTATATTCTTTCTTGCAGAAATAAAAGACTTGATCTTTATCTGTTATTATGTTCATCTTCAAAATGATTTAAAAATAAATAACCTACTTTTCATGACTCAATATTTCTCCTAAATGATATTCCACAACCCCCTCATTATAAGTAGTATCAATTACCTGTATAAGTGCGTTTTCCCTGTCTTTTCTGTATCCTACATATAAACGTAAGGCATCATATCTTCGTAAATATCGTTTGCCGTCAGCTTCATCTATATAGGTATATTTGTTTAAGGTTGTTTGTTTTAATTCCCGGTATTCTGTTTTCTTTTCTCCTTTTATAATCTGGTCGAAGAAAACTTTCTTTATGTTCAGGTTCAACACCTTCATTCCTGTTGTATCATAATTTGATACTTTCTTTACATTTCTTTTTTCCAGACATTCCATTTGTGGATTATAAGTATAATCAATTATACTTCCATCCATTATTTTTTCTATGACAGTATTTATTACATGCAATGGTACAATAAACCACTCTTTAGGTTTATGTGTATCTCCGTTGTTGTCTGTTACACTTATCTGTAAGTTTACCGCATTGAAAAGCTGATGTATTATAGTTTCAAAGATATGTGAGTTCATGTTCACAATCTTATAGGTTTCTATAATTTCAACCGGTGCCATAAGGTATGTCGGCTCTTTCTCTGCATTGGCTATACGTTCTTCTACTGATGTCGTTGAAAAACCTATTTTGTAAAGATTATTCAGCTCTTTTATTGAAGGATTATTTGATAAAGAACGGAGTACATAAATATATCCGGTTACTTTATCTGTACTTTTAATATCTGATTCTTGGAAGAACTTTTTATGAGTTTCCTCTTGTGGCTCTGTGATTGCATAACCATTCTCCATTACATTTTTACGTAATGTTTGAAGTAGTATGTCTGATTCTGTTTCATTTTCATAAATACATCTTGTTCTTCCATTTTTACCCCTTACATTATCTTTCCATTTAGTTTCTGTATCAAGATAATCAAGGTATAACATCTGCCCATCAATGATGAAGTATTGACCGGCTTCTATATTTTCAGTTTTTGATAACTTAACAAGGCTTCTTATACCTTTTCTGAGGTCTTCATGAACCTTCTCAAATAGAGGCTGATATTTGTAAAAATCTTCACAAGGCTTTCTTTGAGCTACATAGTCAGCTTTGCTTCTCTTTTTCTCAATAACCTTCTTCATATCTTCAGGTATTTCAAAAAGAGAACGCTCCTTTTCAGTCATTTCTAATAAAGGGTCATTCAATATATCTTCCAGTTCTTTATCAATATCCATATTATTCCTCCAATAAATTGAGCCTGTCGAAAGGTTTTAATGAAACTTTATTTGGATTGTTACGGATGCTTTTAAGTGATGCAAACAGTAGCTTTTCCTGTAAATCGCCTGTTTTCTGTGGCTCTCTACCGTGAGACTCCACCCAATCTGTTATTTCCACAAGTTTCATTGCCAGACGGTCATTAGCTGTTGGTGCTGTTGCTTTTGGTCTGACATCATCCAATAAAGGATCTTCGAATATATCTAAAAGTTCTTTTGGCCATTCCATATGTTTTATTTCTTAAATTCATCAGGATTAAAGTCCAAACCTCTCATTTTTCTTTCTTTCAGATTTTTCATCATCTGAAGTGCAGCTGCCAGCTCTCGAACTTTGGGGTTCGGATCATCAGCTGATGGTATTTTCCCATTATGTTCCTGAATATACTGTTTTAACGGACCTTTGAATAAGGTTATTGCTTCTTCAATGGTCAGATTAAACTTCTGTTCAGCTATGGTATTCTGAATGATTTTCAATGTAGGTGCATCAATAGACTTAGACATGACCTCATAAGCTCTCTGAAATGGGTTTACCGTATCAATCAGGTTAATAGACAATTTGTCAATTTCTATAAACCTGTTTGCTATTTTCAGCAGCTTGTTTCCTTCACTCTCTTTTTCTTGTTTTCCCGGTTCAAAAGTGATAGGTTCTCCCTTATCATCTACAACTTCACCACTTTTGAATATAGTGTCTAAGATTACACGTTGTCTTACTTCTTCCACTTCATCATCTGTCAAATCCGTATATCTTTCCCTTATGACTTTAGGTATAAGTTCTTTATTCAAGCGTTCGGCAGTTGTAGAACCGCTTATAGCTTTTACTACCATTTCATCCTGCAATATCGCGGCTTTAAGGTCATCCAACTGTTCCTGTACAATCATCTTTGTTTTTGCACTGGATAAAGGTTTCAGCCCTTCTACTGTTATACTCCTTAAATCATCAGAAGATGGCTTTTCTTTATCTTCTTTAATTGTCTTGAAATGCCAGTTCGGTGCCATTACCTGCTCCATAAGAAGAGACGCTGTAATAGCTTTCAAGAAATCATTTACAGCCACCTTTACATCAGCCTGTTCTGCATCAGGCATGGCTATCATGTTTACAAATCTGGCTGTTTCTTTACCCTCACTGTCACGTGTGCAGCGACCTATAATCTGCACAACTTCCGTAAGAGAGCCACGTACACCGATAGTCAGGCAGTTTTCACACCACTGCCAGTCGAACCCTTCCTTGGCTGTTCCTAATGCGATGATAATATCCATATCATCAGCCTTTTTCATGTTCTGAAGATATGTCTGTACCATATTACGGTCTTTCTGATCATCCTCTACCAAGTCGGCTACTTTCAATAACCTGCCGTCATTGGTTCGTACATAATATATACCGGTATAGTAGTCCTTTCTTTCTACTTTACCTATCAGGCGCATTATCTCCGCTGTTTCTTCGTACTTCGTTTTTCCTGTTGATGCACGTGAATTTACACTTGGTATATGAATGATTGTTTTCTTATGTGTATCAAGTACTTCTGATATATGGTCAAGATAAACACCATGATAAAAATGATACCCCAAAATAAGATTCTTCAAATACTTGTAGCCATTCAACTGCTGATAGTAGTTATATGTTACCGGATAGAAGCGTGCTTCATCCTCAGAGCGTAAGACGGGTACGCCATCACCGCGGAAATATGAACCAGTCATGGCTATAATGTGCCCGTTTGTGTGATTCATTACACGGCGTACTATATCTCCCAGTCCTGAATTTGCATCAGCACTGGTGTGATGAAACTCGTCTATTGCAAGAAGACAGTCATTGAATGTTTCATCAGGTAATTGGGCTGAAGCATTACGCAGTGTCGCATGTGCGCAAACCAATATGTTGGCAGCTTTCTGTTTGAAAAACTCACAGAATCTGTCAGCTTTATCCTTTTCATTTGAAGTGTCGCACAAATTGAAATATTGTGCCACTTTCCAGTCTTCAAAGAAGCCATGTTCTTTTAAGTTTGTATTTTTAAATGAACGGCCTATACTCTTTTCCGGTACTGCTACAATTACTTTCTTTATTCCTTGATTGGCCAATTTATCAAGTGCAATAAACATAAGCGCACGGCTCTTTCCTGAAGCTGGTGGTGCTTTAATAAGCAAAAAACGTTGGTTACGTGCTTCGTATGCCTTAGCTTGCATTTCACGCATACCCAAATTGTTGGTTGCGCTTGATGCTCCTGTTTGTTGATATTTTATATTTACTATATCTGTATTATTATATTTCATCTATTTCTCATCTATTTTTATCATACATTCACCTGTTATTCAAGTGTTTAGAGGCTAGTAGACATCAAATCCCCATCTATTTTTCATCTATTTTCCATCTATTTCCATCTAAACAGATAGAATGGTCCTTGTTTTTCATCTCTGATAATAAATTACCTATATAACTGGGTGGATTCTTCGAAAATTTCGGAACCATATCTAATAATAAATTATCTATATCTTCACGGCCCAAACCATTTTTATTTTTAGACAACAATCTAAGAATCATATCTTTATAATATTTTCGGCCTAATCCTTTCTGCTTTACATAGTCTGGAAGCTGTTTGGTTTCTCTGGCAATATATTCGGATATAAACCACTCGCTTTTAATCCTTTCAATATACCCTTTAGCCTTTAGTTTCTTGGCAATATCTGCCTGAATAGGCTTACGTTTCTGCACGCAATCCAATACAATACATTCAGCTAAAGACAAATCAGGTATCTGTTTTAATAACTCTACATACTTTTCATCGATCATTTTGCCGTAGATACGTACCTTTACTTCTTTTTTGTCACTATCTATAATATAATCCGGCATAGGAAAAAAGCGTTTCTGCTGTTCTGTAAATATCTTCTTTATGCCACGGCCTATCGTATCTATCATATTAAAATTCACCATTCCCTGACAGAGACAGAAGTTACGATAATACTTTTGTGGCCCATCTTGGTCAAGTGCATTTTCAAGAGTTATCGGCAAAAAACTTCCTCCATTAGAGAACAATAACGAACCAGGTTGTTCTATTAATGTAATACGTTCCTGCAGTGTATAATCCTGATGGGCAATACAATTATGCAATGCTTCCCTTATACTATAATCATCATACTGCTTCATTGTATCAGGGAATAAGGTGTTACCCGGCATTTCTCTGATGGTCAAATTACGAATAAGACTTAATACCTTGTCAACTGTCAGTATGAATGGAATTGACTTATGTTCATAATCAATCTTGGTATCATTTTCATCCATCAATATCCAAGTTATCTGTGCCACTGCTGGCCTAATCAGGTGAACGGATTCCTCTTTTCCAAGAAGTAGTATAGCGGCTCTTGTCAATACTCCTTTTACCGCCACCCCAGCTCTGTTCAGCAAAGTTATATCATCCCATCTATCTACTTCTTCCGCCAGACGAGGATGACATTTCTTATATTCAAATCGTGCTTTTACCAAAGCTTCTTCATCCAAATCGGCAAGTGTAGCTTCCGGTATCAGTTCACCGCTCCAGTCTGTGCGTTGCTCCACCTCATTCAATATTGTAGTCAGTCTGGATGAAGTCATTTCTATCAGATGTTCATCTTGTCTTTGCCATGCTTTGCTGTGCGCATAGACAGGCAGACGTAACAGATGTTTGGGTACATGAAGAATCCAAACTGTTTTTTGCGTATCTATGGTTTTAAATTCCTCTATGCGAAGCCCTTCTGTAGGTAAATTAGCACAGTTATCCAACAGAGCAAGACACAAATTGTCGACCGTATAAGTATGAAAATCCTGAATGCCAACAATATCCAAGGTCTTATCTTTTACTCCCATTACAATACTTCCGCCCTCCATATTGCTGAGTGCAGATACATACGAAATAAGATCTCTTCCTGCATCACCTTTCAGGGTATGTTTCAACGATTTATATTCCTTCCATTCGCAGGCTGCATTTTCATGTCCGTAATTTCGAAAAAGAAATGCCTGTAAATCCTTTTCGTTCATACAAATTCCATTTCTTTCCATACTACTTATTTGTTTTTTGTCATCTTCTCATATAATTTAAACAAACATTCCAGTCTTGCTTCATCATTAGCAAACGGATAACCCGGATAGCAGCTTTCTACTATATCATCAAGCTCTGTATGTGCTTCTTTCAGGTCTTCCGGTATTTTGTCCGGATCGTACAATTCTGCCAGTGTTCTTTCAGGATAAAAGGCACGAGTTACCAATACGTTTTCAGCAGCTTCTTCTATTTGTTTTTTCTTTTCTTCGCTGATGTGTGGAAATGGGAAAGTATTGTAACATAGTTGGGCTGAATATCTGTATCGGGTTTCTAACCTACCACCTACAGTTTTTACCCATGCCATGTGCATTTTGCTGGTGAGGAAGCCGAAAAGCCAAATAGGAGCATTGTAAACTGTGAAAGCAGAATTTGATATAACTGTTCCCTCTTGTAAATATCCAATAGGAATATACTCTCTGCGTTCTGATGAAACAGCTGGAATAATAATACATTCGTTTAACACCGGATGTTCACGAAACTGATGAGCACGAAATGCCAATTTTCTTCCACTTTCATCTACACTTTTCAATCGATATTCCTTAGTCTGTTCAACTCGCTTTCTTATTTCTGGATTTTGCAAAGCTACATCTAAATCTTTATCATCAATCCACAAACAATACCTAGGAATATCATTAATAAATTCTTCAGAACCATAAATACGTTTCAAAAAATTTGAATAGTCTGGATATTTATCTATAAAATTATCATATTCTGTTTTATTAAAAAGCAAGTACCCTTTATCGTATGGCATACATCCAAAACACATTTTTGGAAAACCTATTGGTGGAGTTGTGCATTTTTTTATAAAGCCACAACTTCCTGTGGAAAGGTAAGGATTTATATTATCGGCAGGAAGAAAATGTTCACCATCATGACATAGTAGTTTTTTCTTAGAATTTATTCTACCTACACCTATTATTACGACTGTTACTCCTGCATTATTTTTTGCATTGTTACTCCATTTAAAGGATGTATAAGCGAATAAAATTTCCTGTTCATTCTCTAAAATTAATGGCCATAATACAGCAACTTGCTCACCTTGACAAATAGAATTTGTTGATACAAAGGAAAATCGCCCTATGGTATTTTTTATATATTTAGATGCCAGATAAAACCAAATAGAAATATAATCTAGGATTTTACAGTTTTGAGTTTTTTTAAAAACATGAATAATGTCATCTTTTTGTTCTCCCGATTGCAACTTACTTCCTAAGTAAGGTGGATTCCCAAACACAAAAACCTCTTCTTCTGCTGTATGCGGACACACTTCATTCCAGTCAATACGGCAAGCATTACCACATACTATTTGAGTGATATTATGCAAAGGCAATGCTCGTGTATTTACCTTAAATTCATCAGAGAACTTACGGTTCATCTGATGTTCTGCAAGCCATAGTGAAAGCATGGCTACTTCATGAGGAAAATCCAGCAATTCTATACCATAAAATTGCTTTAATGTGATACAAGAGCCATCAATAAAGTTTAGTTCTTGTTGTCCAGGCTTACATGAACGTATCACTTTTAAAATATCCATTTCCAACAGACGTAATGATTTATACGTGATAATAAGAAAATTACCACTTCCACATGCAGGATCAAAGAACTTCATCTTTGATATGCGTAATAAGAGCTGGCGACATTTCTTTTCAATAGGGGCACAAGCGTTGCAATAGTCTACTTGTCTTATTGCTCCTAAATCCAACTGCTGCTGAAGTTGTTTTTGCTGCTCATCCAATTTTCTATATTCTTCACGAAGCTCATCCAAAAACAAAGGATTGATAACTTTCATTATATTGGGTACACTGGTATAGTGCATACCCTGATTGGCTCGTACCTCAGGGTTTACTACAGCCTGAATCATAGAACCAAAAATATCCGGATTAATGTCTTCCCAATCCAGTTCACCACATTCAATAATAATCTTGCGGGCTTTTGCTCCCATCTTTGGTATTTGGATATGTTTGGCAAATAGTCCACCATTTACATATGGAAACTGCTTGATAATGGAAAGAGTGTCCGCATTGCGTTTTTCACAATCCATGACATTGAATGCAGCATCGAGATAATCCGACAAATCACTACCATCAGGTTTGGTAAATTGCTTTATGGAAGCAGAGAACAGATTTTCTTCAAAAATACCCGTATCTTCGGCAAAGAAACAGAAAAGAAGTCGGGTTATAAAAATATTCAAGTCGTGTAAATCAGCCTCACTGTTAAACTCGTTATACGCACGAAGTTCATCATGTAGCTTGGCAAGTTTCTCTGCTGCTTTTACATCAGCCTTACTTTCTTCTACATAATGTACACGTTCTACTCCCATTAATGGATAAAAAAAATCAAAAACGCAGTATAGGCGATCTACTTTATTCTCGTATGTTTCCTTTTCTCTAAGGTCATATGCCAGTATTGTTTTGCCATCACTTACCGCTATGATTTTAGGTAAGGCTTTTAGTACCTGGGTATCTGCTTTCAATCTTTCTAGCTCTCCCGACAAATTAAGTGTGCTTGTGCATTTGAAACAAAACAATCCTTTGATAAGTAGTCCTTCAAATGTTTTCAATATACCTTTGCCTTCTTTATATCGGGCAATATCACGCTCCCCTTTTCCAAAAGAGTATAGTATATGGTAGCCTATTTCTTCTGCCGGTACGTGATTGTCTTTTATTATTCTTAAACGCTCTTCTATTTCTTTATATCCTAATTGTTGCTTCTTTGCCATAATATATATGTTAATATGTAGCAGAAACTTCTATTTAATTTATTCTTGAGAATGAGGGATATTTATCTATTTTTCCATCCTTTTTAATCTGGTAAATCTAAAAACAAATATAATAAAACATTTTCTTTTTGACAAACTGTCAATCCACGTCTCTGAGAATCGCTTCTTTTGAGCAACAGGTGAGGGCCGGTGTAAAAAACGCAGCGGTGTGAAGCCGATTATTTCCCGAATGTCAGAAGAATGGAGGTAAAGTCTGTTTTCCGCTTTATAGAGAATGTATAACGGAAACATTCGGATAGTATCGGTCGGAATAGAAAGAAAAATGATAGCCTGTTGCTGATGGTTACAAAGGAGCATCTGGCTGTTTCAGGCTGTTTACAGAGAGCTTTTCATTCTTTTCTGAGCATGTTTTTTCAAAACATCTCGATAGCTTTAGTAAAATATCCCGATGTTTTTGAGAAAAGTTGTACAAAAGCTTTTCGGGCTGTGGGCTTCTTTTTCTTTTTCCGCAGGAAAGTCTGTCTGTTTCCGCGGGAAAATCCTTTACTTTTTGCGGGAATATCTGTCAGATGCTGCCGTTTACCTGTTAAAAAGATCGTTTGAAGACTATCATTTTTTACAGGAAGAGTCTTTCCGGCGTACAGAAGAAGGATTTTGTAACTGAGGCTTGTCAGTCGTTTGGGGAATTTGGTCTTTACTTGTTTATGTAAGCGGTATTTTTCTGTCTTTTTGTTAATTCTAATGCCATGTCTTTTTGTAGCGTTCGCTTCTCGTGCTACAAAATTGTTTTGTACCTTTGCGCCGAAAAAAATAAAACGAATGAAAGAGGCTTTTATCAAACTTCACCTCTCGGTACTCATAGCCGGAGGAACGGGAGTATTTGGGCGTTTGATTACCCTGAATGAAGGACTGCTGGTGTGGTATCGGATGCTTTTGGCAGGTGTATTGTTTTATATCGTACTTTTTCTGCTGAAGAAACTGCGGAAACTTCCTGCCCGCGATGCATTGCGTATTGCTTCGGTGGGACTGTTGCTTGCCGTTCACTGGCTGTTTTTCTATGGCAGTATCAAGGCGTCGAACGTATCCATCGGAGTGGTCTGTCTGTCGCTGATGAGCTTTTTCACGGCTTTGTTCGATCCGGTAATCAACCGGCATCGGGTATCGGCAAGTGAGATATTGTTCAGCTTGGTAGGAGTGGCGGGCATTGTGCTTATCTTTCACTTCGACACCCGTTACCGTGCGGGTATCCTTATGGGAGTCGTGTCGTCGGCGCTGGCTTCCCTGTTCACCATCTGCAACAAGAAAGTAGCTTCAGGTTATCCGTCGGGCACTACCTTGCTGTATGAAATGGGAGGAGGCTTTGCGGGACTGACCTGTATGCTTCCTGTATATTTGTATTTCTTTCCTGTACCAACCATATTGCCTTCGGCTACTGATTTCGGCTATTTGCTGCTGTTCGCTTCGGTTTGTACCGTCTTGCTGTACATTCTTCAGATACAGGTGTTGAAGAAGATTTCAGCGTTTACGTTTAATCTGACTTACAATCTGGAGCCTATTTACAGCATTATTCTGGCTATGATTATTTTCCGTGAGGCGAAAGATCTGAATTTCAGTTTCTATACCGGACTGGGACTGATTTTTCTGTCTGTCGTGATGCAGACGGGAAGAGTAGTTTGGCAGGCAAAGAAAAATCAATTAAAACCGTAAAGCATGGACGATTTGAGATTGCGCATACAACAGTTGTTGCAGCAGCTGAACGAGCGTGTGTTCGGCAAGGAGCATGTTATTGCACTGTCGTTGTTATCGGCTGTGGCAGGTGAGAGTATTTTCTTGCTGGGACCTCCGGGAGTGGCAAAGAGTATGGTGGCACGCCGGCTGAAACTGGCTTTCCGCCGGGGAGAGGCTTTCGAGTATCTGATGTCACGTTTCAGTACGCCCGATGAAATTTTCGGACCGGTTTCTATTTCCAAGCTGAAGGAAGGCGATACGTACGAACGTGTCACTGAGGGCTATCTGCCTTCGGCTACGGTGGTGTTTCTGGATGAAATCTGGAAGGCGGGACCTGCTATTCAGAATGTATTGCTGACGGCTATCAATGAGAAAATTTTCCGCAACGGACGATTGACGATGCAGCTTCCGCTCAAGGGACTGGTAGCAGCATCGAATGAGTTGCCGGCGGTAGGACAGGGACTGGAGGCTTTGTGGGACCGTTTTCTGTTGCGTGTCATGGTGACGGGAGTGGAAGATTTGTCCGATTTCGACCGGATGATTGCTTCTGCCGATGAGAGTGAGCCATGTGTGCCGGAGGAACTAGCCATCGGTGACGAGGAGTATGCCGGATGGCAGCAGCAGATAGCGGGCATTACCTTGCATTATTCCATTTTCGAAGTCATCCATCTGCTGAAGGAAAAGATGGAGGAGTACAATCGCCGCTTGCAGAACGAAGAATCTGCGGAACTTCCTCTGTATGTGTCCGACCGTCGTTGGAAAAAGATTGTCAAACTGCTTCGTACGTCGGCTTTCCTGAACGGTTCGGAAGCTGTCCGTCTGTCGGACTGTCTGCTGCTGGCACATTGCTTGTGGAGCGATGTGACGCAGAAGAATATAACAGAAGAAATGCTTGCCGGAGCGATACGGCAGAGTGCTGAAGGTTATCTGCTGAACTTGCAGGGAGTGGACCGTGAGTTGCAGGCACTGAAGGAGGAACTGATGGCAGAAGGTACGGTACGTGAAAATCACGATCCCGGACTGACACTGGTAGATTCGTATTATTACCAGATAGAGCGGGTACGGCTGGCAGGACGTCTGCTGATGTTTGCTTCCGACTTCCAGTCGCTCGATGATACGGGGAAACTCTTCTACTTGCATAAAGACAAATATAAATCGCAGTGCTTTATCCTGAAGAAGTACGATCTTTCCATGCGCGGGAAGATTCCTCAGAACAAAATCTATTCTCTCCGTAAGGGAAGACGTTCGGTATTTATCAACAATTATGAATATCCTTTGCGCTGTAATCCCGATGCGGAACCGCTTCCGGCAATTGAAGTGCGTCCGGAAAGCGATTTAAACGCTCGTTTCCGGGAATTGGAAGAGCTTCTTTCGCGGGTGGATGCCGGAACGAGGGAGTTTTTCGAAGCAGAGATGGAGTATTGCCGCAATCATCTGTTCTTGGGCGACAGACAGCGCCGGACGATGGAAGAGATGTTGCATGTGCAGCAGGATTCGCTGACAAAGTATAAGAATGAACTTGATGAACTGAAACATGCGTACCGAAAAGAGAACGAGGAGTATCCGGATCAAGGATCTGAAAACGATTTATTTGGAGGAGCTTCGGCGCAGGTGCTTTGATTGCCTGGGCGAAGCTTTACAGCGTGGTACGGTGCTTCCCGGTGAACTGGAGGAAACGGTGTGGGATTATTACCGGAAGACGGCTCCTTCGTTGCAGGAGTTTTATTCACGTTATACACCCGAATGGGAGGTGTTTTACGAGCATGAACAGTTGCTTCCGTCTGATTTTCTGGATTTTCTTTATCGTATGCAGGCAGCAGCTTTCCGGAAACGTTATTCGCTTGCAGAGCTTGATGTTGCTTATTATATTGAGCGGCTGGAGCGTCTGCCTTTGCTCAGTCCCGAACGGAAGCTCCTTCAGGAACTTTTTCTGAATAAATGGCATCGCTTACTCACAACCAAGGAGTACGATTATCAGTATCATCACATCGAGTCGTTGTGTGAAGGATTTGTTTTGCTCGACAAGCAAAACGGACTGAAAACGGTTGCCGATGTGACAGGTTCGCGCGTCAGATGGTTGTTGTTGAACCGTCCGGAACTTTACCGGCGTATCGTGCCTTATGAGAAGGCTATGGAGCAGAATCGCCACATTCGTGAACTGGTGCGGGTGTTAGGAAAGCACAGTAAGGGTGAGAAACGTAGCTTCGATCCGTTGGGAGGAGTACGCGAAGAGCAACTGGTACGTCATGCTGTACGCAGCGATATCGAGGGTATAACATTGGGAAACGATTTGAATCATCTGCTTCCGGTAGAATATTGTTACCTGACCGATGAGGCACTTCGTCCGGTATTCATGCAGAAGTTTGTAGAGAAGCGTTTGCAGGTGTTCGACAGTCGGTCGGCAGAAGACAGTTCGGTGCTTCAAAAAGGCAGAAAGCCGGTAAGCGGACAGGGACCGTTTGTGGTTTGTCTGGATACATCAGGTTCCATGCAGGGGAAGCGTGAGATACTGGCAAAGTCGGCTCTGCTGGCTGTGGCTAAGTTGGTAGACGGCACGCATCGCAAATGCTATGTAATTAATTTTGCTGAAGATATCCACTGCATGCTGATAAAGGACTTGCGTGCAGATTTTCCTTTATTGGCAGATTTCCTGAATTATCGTTTCGACGGAGGAACCAATATGGTTCCGGCATTGAAAGAAGCTGTCCGTTTGATACAAACAAACGGGTGGCATCGCTCGGATGTGGTAATGATTTCCGATTTCGAGATGCCACCCGTGGGGGGTGAGTTAATGAAACAGATTATGGGGGTAAAGCATAGAGATACCTCGTTCTATGCTTTGGTTTTCGGGAGTCGTCCCGAAATGGATTATCTTTCTATTTGCGACCGGACTTGGGAGATGGAGATACCTTGATCTGCTCGATAGGCTGCTGGCTGACGTTGTCCAGCGGGATGGCCTGATATTTCACTTTAGCAAAATCAATGGTCCGCAAGTCGATGCTGCGTATCGCACTGTTGTACATGGTGCGGTAATAGATAGTTCGGTTTGTCATATCGGTAGCCGATGTCCACTGTGTAGCGCTTGGAATGTCGGCAGGAACTTTTCCCAATGGGAATTCAATGCCTACCGGAATATCGAAGTTGTTCAGAATCTGAAAGCCCTGAAGCACTGTTTTCTCGGCTGAATCCTGCTGTGGGGCAGTCGACTGATAGAAAGCCGCACGTACGAAACGTGAAGGAGGAGTTACGTCACCCGGTATGCCCAGGAATCCACTTCCTGCTCCGAACGATTTCAATGGAGTAGTTCCCAGATCTTGTGCCGGAGCGGTTCCCGGGAAGAGATTCACATAATTGTTCAGGTTGGTAAGCTGCCATTCAAAGCCCGGAGAGTTGGTCAGCACTCCCAATGTATTTTCGAAGAAATGTGGAGTCTGTTCTGTAATTTCCAACACTAGCTGTTTGCCTTCTGCATCGGTAAACCGCCAATGAACAGTAGACGAACGCGGGTCGATGTTGACTACATGTACACTCTTTACCGCTTCTTTCACTTCATCCAGCGTAGCACAGTTGCCTAATATCCACGAAACAAGTTGAAGGTCGGAGATTGTATTTTCTTTTTCCGAAGCATTGTAGTCTTCGTATTTTCCATAAGACGGGAAATAGAACAGTCCGGCAGACAGTCCGGCTTCGTTTACGCCTTCAGCGATAAATTCCTTTTGTTCTACGGCAAGTCCTACATAACCATATCGTGCCGTAAACTTCATTCCGTTGATTCCTTCGGGAGTGTACGACTGTGCCGTATATCCTCTTGGAACAATAACATACTGGCTGTTCAGGTTGCTTCCGCCCCATTCGATGGTACGTGCAACGATTGTAGTTCCGTCTTTGCTTTTCAGTGTGATACCTGTACAGGCATTTGCAGGTTGTGATGCAAACCAACCAGCTATGCCAAGCAGTAAAATTGATAATTTAGATTTCATATTCAGTGTTTTTCTTATATAACAATCGGTATTAGAAATATGTTCATTTGCAGATATATAGTTTCCCGTGTTCCTGTCCGATCACTTCTTCTGCAAGTAGGTATGATAAGGCTTTTGTATTTTTTTCTTTATCTCCCGGAAGAGCTTCCAGCAGATCGTGGGAGGAGCACGGTGATTGCAGAATGTCCATTATCTGGTTGCGTATGTCTTCAAATTCTCCATGTTTCAGTCCCGAGGAGTGTTTCGCCAGACAGGCATCGCACAATCCGCAGTTGTGTTCGTTTTTCTCGCCAAAATACTGTAAAAGTATGCGGCTCCGGCATTTGTTTTCAGCATCGGCATATTCCAGCATGGCCTTGATTCGCTGCTCATAACTGGCTTTCCGGTCCTCGTAAACATCTCGGTTCAGTACGATACGTTCACTTTCCTGGCGTTCGCGTGTATATATGATGTAGGGTGTTTTCTTCCCCGGAATATAATGCAAAATGTGCCGTTTGGTGAGCAGTACCAGTGTTTCATACACCTGCTGACGGGAAAGTCCGCTTCTTAATGCAAGCGTTTCTTCATTGATATAGGCATAGTCGCTGAACAGACCGGTGTACGAACGCAGAATGATGCGAATCAGATTCTCTGTGTCAGGATTATTTTCCTGGATGCGATACAGTTCATCACGCCGCAGTGTGAACATCAGGCGTGAGGCATTGTCCTGTTCGTCGGTATATTCCAGATATCCCGCCCGGGTAAGAATCTTCAGCGCACTGTCTACCCGGATAGGGAAATGCTTGAAGTTCTGGCAGAACTCATCTATATTAAACGCATATGTACAGCCAAGTCCGTCGCCCATTGCCATCTGATAATAATAATTGATGTGCTCATAAACCTGACGGATGTATTCCTTTTCCGGAAAAGTATCGGCTATGCGTTTGTTCAATAAGGTTTTATCACTTCGTGCGTATAGCAGTACCGCGTACGATTTCTGTCCGTCACGTCCGGCGCGTCCCGCTTCCTGAAAATATGCTTCGGGAGAATCGGGAAAATCGATGTGTACCACCAGTCGTACATCGGGCTTGTCAATACCCATACCGAATGCGTTGGTTGCTACCATGACTCTGAACTCTCCGTTTATCCACCCCTTCTGACGCTGGTCTTTGGTATCATTGTTCAGTCCGGCATGATAGAACGTTGCAGTAATACCTTGTTCATTCAGAAATTGAGATACTTCTTTTGTCTTTTTACGGTTGCGCGTATATACAATGGCTGAACCTTGTACACTGGTCAGGATGTGAAGAAGTTCTTCAGCCTTGTTTTCTGTGCGGCGGACGATATAGGCAAGATTTTTCCGTTCAAAACTCATCCGGAAAACATTCTCTTCTCTGAAATCCAGTCGTTTCTGAATGTCTTTTACCACTTCGGGCGTGGCTGTAGCTGTAAGAGCAAGCACTGGTACTCCTGGAAGCAGTTTTCTGATTTCTGAGATCTTGAGGTAGGCTGGACGGAAATCATATCCCCACTGAGATATACAGTGTGATTCGTCGACGGTAATCATGCTTACCTTCATGCTTTTCAGCTTGGTCTGGAAAATTTCCGTGTCCAGTCGTTCGGGCGAAATATAGAGAAACTTATAATCGCCGAAGATGCAGTTTTCCAGTGCCACGACAATTTCTTCACGCGTCATACCCGAATAGACAGCTATTGCTTTTATTCCCCGGTCGCGCAGATTGCGTACCTGGTCTTTCATCAGGGCAATAAGAGGGGTGACAACCAGGCATAATCCAGGTTGGGCGAGGGCAGGCACTTGGAAGGTAATAGACTTTCCTCCTCCCGTAGGCATCAGTCCGAGTGTATCTCGTCCGCTACCTATACTGTTGATGATATCTTCCTGGATACCTCGAAAACTGTCGTATCCCCAATATTGTTTCAGTATGCTTTTATAGTCCACGGTGTTGAATGAGAAGTTATAAATGAAAGTCTTGAAAGAATAATGATGAATGAAAGAACTTACTGCATCAGTTTCCGTTCTTCATTCATCATTATGTATTGTTTAGAAAGAAGGCTTTATGTCTTCTATTTGTAATTGGATTTCTCCACGTTTGTGCGTATTTTCTTCAATCGTATAACAGATATTGAACGATTGCTTGGTTTTGATGTAACGTGCTTGCGAACTTTGTCCGAAAGCGATGCCGTTCATCACGTTATTCGATTTGTTGTCCACCAGTTCCAGCTTGATGTGTTCCTGATCGCGTCCCACCACCTTGCTTGTTCCATAGTCGTAAACATTCAGCGTTGAGAAGACGGGTTTCGGATTATCCGGACCGAAGGGATTAAACTTCTTCAAATCGAAGAAAAACTTCGGTGTGATGTCGCGGAAATCCAGTTGGGCATCGATGTCTATCGTCGCACTGGTCTGTTCCGGCAAGATATGATCGGTTACATATTGCTCGAAGCGTCGTGTAAACTCCGGTACGTTCTCAATCTTCATAGAAAGTCCCGCAGCATACGTATGTCCTCCGAAGTTTTCCAGCAAGTCACGGCAATGTTCGATTGCTTTATACACATCGAAGCCTGAAACCGATCGTGCAGAACCTGTTGCCAGATTATCTGTACGCGTCAGAACGACAGCCGGACGGTAATAGATTTCCGTCAATCGGGAAGCTACGATACCGATAACTCCTTTGTGCCAAGCTTCATTGTAGATGACGATGGAGCGGCGTTCGGACAGTTTCTCCAGATGATCGACAATCTTATTCGCTTCTTCGGTCATGCTCTTGTCCAGGTCTTTGCGAGTCTCATTGAACTGGTTTATCTGGTTACTCTTTTCGAGTGCTGCCTGAAAGTCTTTCTCAATCAGCAAATCGACTGCCTTCTTCCCGTTTTGTATGCGTCCGGATGCATTGATGCGCGGACCTATTTTAAAGACAATATCGCTCATCGTGATTTCCCGTTCGGACAAACCACAAACATCGATGATGGCTTTCAGTCCGATACTGGGATTAGAATTGAGCTGACGCAGCCCATGATAGGCAAGCACGCGGTTTTCTCCCATTATAGGTACGATGTCTGAGGCGATACTTACTGCAACCAAATCGAGCAGTGGGGTGAGCTGATGAAACTCGATTCCATTATTGATGGCAAAAGCCTGCATGAACTTAAATCCGACACCGCATCCTGAGAGGTGATCGTACGGATAAGTTGAATCAAACCGCTTAGGGTTCAATATGGCAACAGCAGGCGGCAACACATCATCTGGTACATGATGGTCGCAAATAATAAAGTCGATGCCTTTTTCCTTGGCATACGTAATCTCTTCCACGGCTTTGATACCGCAGTCTAATACAATAATAAGCTTTACGCCTGTTTCGGCAGCATAATCCACTCCCTTCTTCGATACTCCATACCCTTCGTTGTAACGGTCGGGGATGTAGTAATCGATGTTCGAATAGAACTGTTGAAGGAATTTATAAACCAATGCGACTGCTGTAGTACCGTCTACATCGTAATCTCCATACACCATGATACGTTCTTTCCGTCCCATAGCTTTGTTCAGTCGTTCTACTGCAATGCTCATGTCCTTCATAAGGAACGGATCATGCAGTTCGTTGAGCTGAGGGCGGAAAAATCGTTTGGCCTCGGCAGTAGAGGTTATTCCTCTTTCCAAGAGAAGCCGGCATAATATAGGGCTGATTCCTATATCTTTAGCCAGTGCTCTAGCTGCTTCCCGCTGTTCTAGTGTCGGAGGTTGATAATTCCATTTGTAATTCATTTATATATATTTTTTTCTTTCTTTTCTTTTTCAGACACGGGCAAAAAGCTTTTTTACCCTAGTTATTCAATCTGTAAAATTAGAAAAAAAGAAAGAAAAAAACGGCTAATCTCCTATTTATTTTCGGAGATTAGCCGCTTAATTATTTATAATTGGTCTATATTAACTAATTATAATCCCAATTTTTTAGCTATGTCAGCAGGAATGGCATGCTTGTTTACCAAAATATTCATGGTCTTGTAAGCAGCAAATGCTTTTGATGCATACCAGATACCTTTGTACTTGCCTTCAGTTCCCCATGAATTTTTTACCATGAAGTATTCTTTTCCGTTCTGGTCTTTTGCAATACCGTAGATAACCATTCCGTGGTCATCGGTAGTTTCCCAGTTGTCGAAAGCTTCCTGACGCATTTCCTGAGTTACAGTGATTTCAGGAAGTGGTTTGCTTGTCAGTTCTTTACGTTTGTCTGCCTGGCTCATACCTAACCAACGTGCCATATCAGAGCCTGTCAGTTCAGCGCCTTTTTCTGCATCCGGACATACAGCTACACCATCACGAGTAAAGCCTTGTTCACTAACATCAGCACCCCATGCGAAAGTATAGCCAGTATTGATTGCATTTTCCATAACAGCCATCAGTTCGTCGATAGGCAAGTTGTATGAAAGTGCATTACGCCAGTTGTCTTGTACTTCGATATTGAACTGAGTGTAGAACGGATGATGAGAGTAAGATGTCAGTGAAACATAGTCGTCCATGTTCAGACCCAATACTTCATCGGCAAATGTTCTCGGAGTATAAGTCTTACCTTTGTAAGTAAATTCTTTCGGGCATTCTCCCAAGTATGTGTCATAAATAGACTTGATACCGTTTTTCCAAACCGGAGACAGCTTTTTCAATCCGCCTTTAGCGATAGCGTTCATATAACCTGAAGCTACAGCATCCAGTTCGTTATGGTTAGGAAGTGAATCGCCGTACATGATACCCGGCATAGCTTCCTGAGGAACCATACCATATTTTTCGTAGCAAACTACGATATCTTCGAAGCTTCCACCCGGAGAGAAAGAAGCGTCACCGTGATAGCGTACATAGTTTACAGCACGGTCTTCCATTGTTTTGTGTACAACAAACATTTCAGACAAATCGAATTCTCCCTTTCCTGCACGCAACAGTTCTGCTTCGAGGAATCCCAGTGTTGAGAACGACCAGCAAGTGCTTGACTGGTTTTGGTCTTTGATAGAAGTGATAGGGTTTTCCTTTACAGTTGTAAACACAAAGCCTTCTTCTTCAGCTTTGTTCTTTTTGGGGCCTTTAGCATATACATTGCTGAAGCATACACCCAAAGCTAAAATCGCAACAAGTTTATTCATTGTTTCTTTTAGGGTTAAATTATTATTTGTTTATTTATTATTGTTCATTCATAATCTTTTCCACTTCTTCGATAGTAATAGGAATACGCTTGTCGCCAGTAAAGCGTGAACCTTCCGGAGTAATCAGAATATCATCTTCCAGACGGATGCCACCGAAATCCTTGAACTTGTCTATAGCATCGAAATTCAGGTATTCAGTATTAATGTTTTCTGCTCTCCATTTGTCGATCAGTGCCGGAATGAAATAGCATCCCGGTTCGTCTGTGATGACAAAACCTTCCTGCAAACGACGTCCCATACGCAAAGAAGCCAGTCCGAACTGATCGGAAGGACGAGTTTCATCGTCGTAACCCACGTAGCACTGTCCTAAATCTTCCATGTCGTGAACGTCAATTCCCATCATATGTCCCAGACCGTGAGGCATGAACAGCGCATGAGCTCCTGCTGCTACGGCATCATCTACATTGCCTTTCATCAATCCAAGATCTTTCAATCCCTGAGCCAGCACCTTGCAGACATCCAGATGGACAGACTTATAAGTAACTCCCGGGCGAGCCAGTTCCAAAGCACGGTCGTGGCATGCCAGTACAATGCTGTATACGTCACGCTGGCGGTCAGTAAATTTACCGCCTACAGGTATGGTTCGGGTATGGTCGGAACAGTAGTTGGTAACGCTTTCTGCACCTGCATCAGTCAGCATCAGACGGCCTGTTTGAAGAATCTGGCTGTGGTCATGATTGTGAAGCGTCTGTCCGTTCTGTGAAAGGATAGTGGCAAACGATACCATATTTCCGTATGATGCAGCGATACCATCCAGTATGCCGGCAATGTATTGTTCCGAAACTCCCGGTTTGCACAGGCGCATGGCAGCCGTATGCATTTCGTAACCGATGTTGCAGGCTTTATCTATTTCCTCAATTTCGCATGCTTCTTTTACTGAACGCAGGCTTACTACAGCCTTTATCAGCTCCAATGAAGCATGTTGTCTGGTCATGGAAGCACGGATTCCGGTCAAATCTTCCAGAAGCATCATGTTGTCGTAGCGGTAAGGAGGCAGGAAGTGAATCTTGCGTCGTTGTGATATGGCCTTTCCTACTACTTCTTTTAGTCGTGCAAACGGAAAACTTTTTTTCACTCCTACACGTTCTCCCAGTTCCTTTACACTGGGCTGAGGGCCCATCCAGATAATGTCGTCCATCGTTACGTCATCGCCGAAGAAATAATCTTCCTCAGCATCAACGTCCAGCACTCCTGCATATCCGGGATGTGAATGTCCGAAGAAATAGAGGAACGAGCTGTCTTGACGGAATTTATATGTATTATCGGGATAATTGGCAGGGGCTTCATTGTTTCCCAGTATCAGGATAATACCACTACTGACTTTCTCTCTAAGTGCCTTACGGCGATTGCGGTATACTGATGATTCGAACATATTGTAATTGTTAAAGTGAAATTATTGTAATAAGTGTTGCAAAAGTAGGAAATTAAATTGAATTATGTCCTAACCATTTTCCTAAAAAATGTATCTTTGTGAAACTAAACTATTGTATGTTATGAAACTAGATTTGAAGAATATGGGCCTTGTTCTTGAAGGAGGAGGCATGCGTGGGGTTTTTACCTGCGGAGTATTAGACTATTTCATGGATCATCATATCGAGTTTCCATATGGTATTGGTGTTTCGGCTGGAGCATGTAATGGACTTTCTTACATGTCGCATCAGCGTGGACGTGCCAAATATAGCAATATCGATATGATGGCAAAGTATCATTATATCGGGTTGAAGTATTTGTTGTATCAGCATAGCATACTAGACCAAAAACTATTGTACGAGATTTTTCCAGAAGAATTGCTTCCGTACGACTATCAGGCATATTATGAAAATCCGGCACGGTTTGAAATGGTTACAACAAACTGTGTGACAGGACGTGCCTGTTATCTGGAAGAAAAGAAAGATAAAGAGCGCCTGCTGGCGATAGCAAAAGCTTCGAGCAGCTTGCCTTATGTTTGTCCCATTACGTATGTCGACGGACGTCCGATGTTGGACGGAGGAATAGTCGATTCGATACCTGTACTGCGTGCCATAGAACAGGGATATGAACGCAATGTTGTCGTATTGACACGAAACAGAGGGTATCGTAAATCGGAGAAGGATATTCGGGTGCCACGGTTTATTTATACACGTTATCCAAGGTTGCGCGTTGTGTTAAGCCGGCGTTGTCAGGTTTATAATCAACAGTTGGAAATGATTGAACGTATGGAGGATGAAGGTCGGATCATTGCAATCCGTCCTGAACAACGGGTTGTAGTCAACCGTATAGAGAAGGATATCAAGAAGTTGACCAGTCTGTATGAAGAAGGTTATGCATGCGCAGAAAAAGTCATGGGGCAGTTCTTGTAAAAAACTGTATAGGCTTTTTATAGTGTATCAATACTGATGTTTTTTATCGGAAATTAAGAGGGTTTTTGATACCAGCTTTCCTTCATGTAGGATGTCTACCATTCCCTTTTTTACGTGCTTATTTTCTTGTAAAGGATATAAAAGTAAAAAAAGCATATTTGAAATTTCAAAAGTTGTTTTCAATCTTTCCCAATCAGAGTAGAAATGAAATTAGAAAACAGCTTTTGGTAGCTCAAAAACAAGTACGGCAGCTTTCCAATAGAGGAAGGCTGCCGTACTTGTTTTTATTGTCGACTCCGGTTTGACAGAACCGGAGTTTATTTTCATTTTCGGTTATTTGCTGTTTATTTTGCGAAGCTAACCGCACGAGTTTCACGGATAACTGTAATCTTAACCTGTCCCGGATAAGTCATTTCATCCTGAATCTTCTTAGCTATTTCAGTAGACAAGCTTTCTGTTTGTTTGTCGTCTATCTTGTCTGCACCAACGATTACGCGCAACTCGCGACCTGCCTGAATAGCGTAAGTTTTTGTAACACCCGGATAAGACATTGCAAGCTGTTCCAAATCGTTCAAACGCTTGATGTAAGCCTCTACGATTTCGCGGCGTGCTCCCGGACGTGCACCAGAGATAGCATCACATACCTGTACGATAGGAGCCAGCAAGCTGGTCATTTCTACTTCATCGTGGTGAGCTCCGATAGCATTGCAGATATCAGGTTTTTCCTTATATTTTTCAGCCAGCTTCATACCAAGCAGTGCGTGTGGCAATTCTGGTTCTTCATCAGGTACTTTACCTATATCGTGCAACAATCCGGCACGTTTAGCTTTTTTCGGATTAAGTCCCAGTTCCGAAGCCATGACAGCACACAGGTTGGCTGTTTCGCGTGCATGCTGCAACAGATTCTGTCCATAAGAAGAACGATATTTCATCTTACCGATGATACGGATCAGTTCAGGATGCAGGCCATGAATACCCAAGTCGATTGTAGTACGTTTACCTGTTTCGATGATTTCATCTTCCACTTGCTTGCGTACTTTTGCAACAACTTCTTCGATGCGTGCCGGATGAATACGTCCGTCGGTAACCAACTGATGTAAGGCTAGACGTGCAATTTCACGGCGGACAGGGTCGAATGCAGACAATACGATTGCTTCAGGTGTGTCGTCCACAACGATTTCTACTCCGGTTGCTGCTTCCAGCGCGCGGATGTTACGGCCTTCACGACCAATGATACGTCCTTTTATTTCATCTGATTCGATATGGAATACCGTTACAGAGTTTTCAATAGCAGTTTCAGTAGCAACTCGCTGGATAGATTGGATAACGATGCGTTTAGCTTCACGGTTTGCTGTAAGCTTAGCATCATCCATAATGTCATTGATGTAAGATTGAGCCTGAGTTTTGGCTTCTTCCTTCAACGATTCTACCAGACGTTCCTTTGCTTCTTCAGCAGAAAGTCCTGAAAGTGCTTCCAGTTTCTCACGTTCCTGTGATTGTAACTGATCTAATTCTTCTTTCTTCTTTTCAATGATAACCAGCTGTGCGTCCAGATTTTCCTTGATGGCTTCATTCTCGTTGCGTTTACGCTGCAACTCTTCATTTTTCTGGTTCAGCACCATTTCGCGCTGTTTCAGCTTGTTTTCTGCCTGTTGAATTTTTTGATTACGAAGAGCAACTTCCTTTTCCAGATCAGCCTTTTTATTCAGGAATTTCTCTTTTACTTCCAGAAGTTTGTTTTTCTTTATAACCTCAGCTTCTGTTTCCGCTTCCTTTATAATTTTATCATATCGCGCTTTCAAGCCATACTTGAAAAAGCAATATGAAAGTGCCCCTCCAATCAGAAAGGCGATAACCGTTAATATTACTAATGTCAACATTATAAGTAGTTTAAAATATAAATAAAAAACGCACAAACTTTCTGTCAGGTTGTTTTCCTGACGTCAAGCTTGTGCGCAAATGTTTTCTATCTTTCGTTTACTAAACGCTTACTCACTCTTTTTGCTGATACACTCGTCTATGTCCTGCTCCAGCTGTTTCAGCTTTTCCAGATAAGGCGTGGTATCATTACGGTCTTTCATAGACATATTTTCAAAAGCCAGTTCCAGGGCTGTCATAACCCAATACTTCTCAGTATTGAAATTAGGGAACTTATTGCGGTATTTGTTTAGTTTATAATCAATCTGTTTGGCTGCATCCCGATATAGTTGTTCCTCTTCACGTTTAATGATGAGCGGATATCGTTCGTTGTCAATCAGCAGATGTATTTTCATTTGGTCGTCCGTCATGCTCTTTTCACCGTTTTAATTATTCATTCAGCAAAGCGATACATTTGTCGACTTCACGCACAAGCTTCGCCAATCGTTGTTTGGTATCTCGGAGTTCATTGTCGTTGATACTGATTATGCGAGCTGTTTTCAAATTGGTATACATGGCTTCCAATTCTTTTCGGCTATTTTGAAGTTCGGCTATTTCAACTTCTTTTTCAGCAAGAAGTTGACGGAGAGATGCATTTTCTTTTTGTTGTTCTTCATATAAATACATAAAATGCCTCAGTTTCCCTTCGAAAGTATTCAATAGCTTTTTGTCTTCTTCCGTCATTTTGTACCAAAATTGTATACAAATATAGTGGATTGAAGAGAAACACAAAAATTTTTGCTCATATTTTCTTTTAAATAGGATAAAATTTAAGGGATATTGGGCAAATTTTCGGGTGGAATCAGAATGTTGACACTTTTTTGTTGTTAAAAGAATTGGATGCATAAAGGTTATACATGGAATGAATAAAAATGAAAAAATCGCTTCGGATTCTTTATGTTAAGATGCTCCGAAGCGATTTTTTACTTATATCTTAGAGATACTTATCTTTTTTCGATATCTCCATTGATAAGTGTTTGAGGTTCTTCTTTCAGTAAACCACGATTTTTGAGTAACGCATCTATCTTAGGTTCGCGGCCACGGAAATTCTTATACATAGTCATGCCATCGTCGATGCCACCCGGTGTCAGGATATATTTACGGAATTTGTCTGCCATTTCTTTATTGAAAATGTCACCTGTTTCCTTGAAAGCCTGAAATGCGTCACAGTCTAATACCTCAGCCCACATATAGCTGTAATATCCGGCTGTATATCCACCTCCCATTGTGTGACTGAAATTGGTAACACGGTAGCGTGGATAGATTTGTGAAGGAATTCCGCGTTCGTTCAGTTTTTGAGATTCGAACTCCATAACATTCAGGTCAGAAGGAACTTCTTTCAGTGTATGTAAGTCCATATCTGTAAGCGAAGCAGCCAGATATTCTACTGTAGCAAAACCCTGACCGTATTTAGCGCTTTCTTCTATTTTCTTTACCAGTTCCATTGGTATTACTTCGCCTGTTTTGTAGTGTTTGGCGTAGATGTTCAGCACTTCCGGCTCGAATGCCCAGTGCTCATTTATTTGCGAAGGAAGTTCTACAAAGTCGCGTTCAACATTGGAAACTCCCGGGTAGTGTACGTCGCACATGAAACTGTGCAAGGCATGTCCAAATTCATGGAACATAGTTGTTACATTGTCAATGCTTTGCAAAGCAGGTTTGTCACCGCTTGCAGTTGTCATGTTGCATACGTTTACAACCACTGGCAGAACTCGTTCATTGCCGTTATAGCTCTGATCTCTGAAACCTGTACACCAGGCTCCGGCTCCTTTACCGTCACGCGGGTAATAGTCGCTGTAGAAAAGGGCAAGTACTTTACCATCTTTATCGATCACTTCCCATGACTGAGCTGTTTTTTCATACACAGGGAATTTATCTGTACATTCTCTGAAAGTCAAGCCATAAAGTTTGTTTGCTACATAGAAGATACCTTTCAGTACATTGTTGATTTCAAGGTATTCTGAAACTTTATCTTCATCGATAGCATATTTGGCTTGTTTAGCTTTATTAAGATAGTACATATAGTCCCATCCTTCCGGCTCGAAGTTATAGCCATCTTTCTTTATTTCAGCACGTATATCATTCAGCTCTTCTTTAGCTTTTTCTACAGCAGGAGTCCATACTTGGTCGAGCAAGCGGTATACATTCTGTTCGTTTTTTGCCATACGATTGTCGAGGGCAAGAGAAGCATAATCTTCATATCCCATCAGCTTAGCTTTTTGTAAGCGTAAGGTAACCAGTTTGCGAGATATTTCTTTATTGTCATACTGGTTGTTCTGATTTCCTCGATTGTAATATGCATCATATACGCGATGACGCAATTCACGGTTTTTACAGTATTGTAGAACAGGGTTACAGCTTGGACGCTGCATATTGAACATCCATTTTCCTTTCTGTCCGTTTTCTTCTGCCATTTTAGCGGCAGCTTCGATATTTGCTTCTGGAAGTCCTTCCAGTTCTTCCAGCTTGTCGACTGTAACAAATGTGTTATTGGTTTCGTGCATCAGGTTTTGGCTGAATGTAAGTTCCAGCAGTGATATTTCACTGTTCAGCTTACGTAATTCGGCTTTCTGCTCATCATTTAATCCAGCGCCGCCACGGATAAAACGCTTGTACACATTTTCCAGTAGTTTGGTCTGTTCTTTATCTAATCCAAATTTTTTCTGATTGTCGTAAACTTCTTTCACTTTTGCAAAAAGCAATGGATTCAAGTAAATATCATCGCTGTGTGCAGAAAATAATGGAGACAGTTCTTTTTCCAAAGCGCGAGTCTCTTCGGTTGAGTTGCTACTAGCGATAGGTCCGAAAACATATTCTACTTTAGTAAGCAGTTTTCCACTGCGGTCGAGTGCAACGATAGTGTTTTCGAAGTCGGGTACTGCGCGATTTCGGATAATAGCATTGATTTCCTGTTTCTGTTCTTCCATTCCTTTCAGGAACGCTTCACGGTAGTTGTCGATAGTAATTTTTTCGAATGGAGCAATTTCATACGGAGTACCATACGATTCTGATAGAAATGGATTGGTACTTTGTGCCATGCTGCTTCCTCCCAATGCCAGAGCGAAGGCAGCTGTGAATAAACATTTCTTCATTTTGTTAAATATAGGTATGTTAATTGTTATAATCTTTGAGCGCAAATATAACGAAATGTCAGGAATTTAACAAGTGGGGCAGACTGCCTGTTTTTATATTTGATGTTTTTCGTTTTTAGGTAAGTGTGTAATTCTTTCTGTATAGGTTAGAGAAACTCTATATTTTAGTCGACGAATCTCTTAGATTTTTACGTTGCTCCTTATTTACTTATGCTAATTTTAAGGTAAATCATATCTTTTAATTGTTTACCTGCTTCAAAAATCGGATGCTCATAATTGTTGGTGAAAAAGTTGGGTATCCGATGTGAATATATAAATCCGCAATTCTTGTAGAAGGCTATAGTTATAGGAGAGTCTCCGGTTCCGACAAGCATTGTATGGCATCGGGCTTTATAATGTTTCAGAAGAAAGAATATCAACTTTTTTCCATATCCCTGACGCTGGAACTGTGGATAAACAGCAATGTTTTTGATTTCGTAGATACCTTTACCTTCTTCAGTTATAACGCATGAAGCTTTTACTTCATTGTTTTCAGCTAGAACGAACATGTCTCCGCGTTTTAATAGCGATCGATCATGGATTCTTGCTCATCAGCAAGGAGCAGTAAATCGAGATATTGCTTTTTGTTGTAGAAAATAGGATATATATTTATCATATTCAGTTTTTATGTAAATGGCTTGATGTGCTATAAAATACTTTTTTATTGAAGTCATAAAATTAGATAGCTGTAACGTATTCAACAAGTATAAACTGAATTTTATAGTTCTGTATTAAAATAATATTTATTGGAACCATTTTATGTATATAAACTTGTACGACACTTCAGTTGTTGGATGCTCCAATAAAACAGATAGAGATTCTAATTCAGAATATAAAAAAAAGTGTAAACCTCGCAAATGCTTGATTTACACTTCTTGTTGGCGGAGAGACAGGGATTCGAACCCCGGGTACCTCGCGGTACAACGGTTTTCAAGACCGCCGCAATCGACCACTCTGCCACCTCTCCAAAACTCTTTTGTAAGAGTGCTTCCTTTCAAAAGCGATGCAAAGGTACGTAAAATTTTGTAATAAGCAAGCATTTGGGTAAAAAAAGTTTTTAGAGAGGTGGCTTTTGATAATAAATACATATCTTTGTAAAATTAATAACACTTAGAAAACTTGATTATGAATAAGGCGATTATTACTGTAGTAGGTAGAGATACAGTGGGTATCATAGCAAAGGTATGTTCTTATCTTGCTAAAAATAATGTAAACATATTGGATATTTCTCAGACTATTGTTCAGGAGTATTTTAATATGATGATGATTGTAGATATGGCGAATATAGAAAAGCCTTTCGAGCAAATAGTAACTGAACTGGTAGAAGCCGGAAATGAAATCGGAGTACAGGTGAAATGCCAACGTGAGGAAATATTCAATAAAATGCATCGTATCTAAAAAACAGTATTGCTATGATTAATATATCCGAGGTTCTCGAAACCAATAAGATGATAGAGAAAGAAAATCTGGATGTACGTACCATTACTATGGGAATAAACTTGTTGGACTGTGCCGACAGTAATCTGGATGTTCTCTGTCAGAATATATATAATAAGATGACCCGCTTTGCTAAAAATCTGGTAAAAACGGGAGAGGATATTGCCAAGGAGTATGGAATTCCTATCGTGAACAAACGTATTTCTATTACTCCTATAGCATTGGTTGGCGGTACTGCATGCCATACTCCGGATGATTATGTAAAGATAGCACAGACATTAGACCGGGTTGCAGAAGAATTGGGAGTAAACTTTATCGGAGGATATTCTGCTATTGTTTCGAAAGGCATGACCCGAAGCGATGAATTGCTTATTCGTTCTATTCCTAAGGCTTTGGCTTGTACGGAACGTATTTGCAGCTCAGTGAATGTGGGATCGACTAAAACAGGCATCAATATGGATGCTGTTCGCCTTATGGGAGAAATAATCAAGGAGACTGCGGAGTTGACTAAGGAACGTGATTCTTTGGGATGTGCTAAACTGGTCGTATTGTGTAATGCTCCCGATGATAATCCATTTATGGCAGGAGCTTTTCATGGGGTATCGGAAGACGATGCTATTATAAATGTTGGTGTCAGCGGACCGGGCGTTGTGAAATACGCATTGGAACAAGTACGTGGTGAAGGTTTTGAGGTACTTTGTGAAACTATCAAGCGTACAGCCTTTAAAATTACACGTGTCGGACAGTTGGTCGCACAGGAAGCTTCTCGCCGTTTGGGCGTTCCTTTCGGTATCATTGATTTGTCACTTGCTCCAACTCCGGCTATTGGTGATAGTGTAGCCGAAATATTACAGGAAATTGGTTTGGAACATCCGGGAGCACCTGGAACCACAGCTGCTCTTGCTTTGTTGAACGATCAGGTAAAGAAAGGTGGAGTAATGGCTTCATCGTATGTTGGAGGACTAAGTGGAGCATTTATTCCTGTCAGTGAAGATCAGGGTATGATAAATGCAGTAGAAGCCGGTGCTTTAACTTTGGAAAAACTGGAGGCGATGACTTGTGTTTGTTCAGTAGGCTTGGATATGATTGCTATCCCAGGAACTACATCTGCTGCAACTATTTCGGGGATTATTGCCGATGAAACAGCTATTGGTATGATTAACCAGAAAACCACCGCTGTGCGTATTATTCCTGTAGTGGGTAAAGAGGTTGGTGATACTGTTGAGTTTGGTGGATTGCTGGGATATGCTCCTGTGATGCCTGTCAACCGTTTTAGCTGTGAGGCTTTTGTAAATCGTAAGGGACGTATTCCTGCGCCGATTCATAGCTTTAAAAATTAATTATTGCTTTTTATATGAGAGATCAGCCGGATTCGATAGAAAAGAATTCGGCTGATTTTTTTTGTTTCGAGAGACAAGCGAGTCTTTATATTTCAATAATAAAATGCAATTAATTATTTTACTTGTGTGTTTTATTTGGTCTTCTGAAAGTGTTTTGAAGGCAAGTTAAGATCTTATTTGAAAAAGAATTATAAAACCATCGGGATATTTTTAAATGTTATCATTATTTATTGGTTAAAAAATGAAAATATTTTACTGATATTCTTGCTGATTTCAAAATTAAATTCTTTCTTTGCGGAGAACAAAAATAAACTTTAACTAAACCTATTAAAGTCAATTATTGTATTTAATTATTGCATCCGGGTGATAATAATACTTTGATAGTTAACCTTAATTTTTTATGAAAAAGAATCAATTTTGTCGGGAGGTGAACTCTCCTTGGACAAGGAGACTTTTACACTCTGTCCCCATTGCCCTTAGTTTGTTTGTCGCAATTAGTTCTGCAGCAGAAGCAATGGCTGTGAATGTTGCTGAAGTTTCTGCATATCAGCAAGTTACAGAATTTACTGGTACTGTTGTCGATGTAAATGGTGATCCGTTGATTGGAGTAAATGTAGTAGAAAAAGGTACTGAAAATGGTGCTATAACGGATTTTGAAGGAAACTTTTCTTTAAGCTTATCATCTCCGAATGCTGTTTTAGTTTTTTCTTATATAGGCTATGTATCACAGGAGGTTTCGGCTAAAAATCAAAACGGTGCAAAGATAGTCTTGAAAGAAGATACTGAAACTTTGGATGAAGTCGTTGTTATTGGTTATGGAGCTGTTCGTAAGGCTGATGTAGCAGGAGCGGTTGCTGTACTTGATAATAAAAGCTTTAAGGATCAGCCTATAACGCAGGTTTCGGATGCTTTGCAGGGACGTGTTTCTGGTGTACAAGTGGAAAACAGTGGTGTGCCAGGCGGTAGCGTAAAGATTCGTGTGCGCGGTTCCGGTTCTATTAATAAAAGTAATGATCCTTTGTATGTAGTGGATGGTATTGTGCGGGAAAGTGGTTTGGATGGCATTAATCCAGAGGATATACAGTCTATGCAAGTCTTAAAAGATGCTTCTTCTACAGCTATCTATGGTTCTCGTGGTTCAAACGGTGTTGTATTGGTTACGACAAAGACAGGGTTGGCTGGAGCTACTCAAGTAACTTTGGATGCCTCGTTTGGAGTTGCAAATGTATATAAACGCTATGATTTGCTTAATTCACGTGAATATGCTCAGGCTTTGGTCGATGCTGGAAAGAAAACGCAAGATGAGATGTCTGCTTATTTGAATGGTACGAATCCAGGAATAGACTGGCAGGATGAAATTTTCCGTACAGGTATTACTCAGAATTATAAAGTAGCGGTATCGTCAGGTAATGATAAGACTCAGTTCTATTTGTCCGGCAACTATATGGGACAGACTGGAGTTGTAATAGAGTCGAAGAATGAACGCTATCAGGCTAAAGCTAATGTTACGTCACAAGTTACTCCATGGCTGCATGTGACGGCAGATGTCAATGCTTCGCATAATATACGTAAAGGAGGATCTTTTGCTACTGGAAAAGATAATCCGATCTGGATTGCCATGAACTATTCTCCTACTATGCAGATGATGGATGGTAATAATTATGCGAAGGATCCTATTAACTCCATAGCCAGCAATCCTGTAGGTATTTTGCGTTTGCAAGGTGGAGAAACTATGACTGATGTGTTTACCGGACACGTAGATTTGCGTTTTAATCTTGCAAAAGGGCTGACTTTTACGACAACTAACGGTGTTGACTATTACGATGCCAAATCATACAGTTTTTCTTCTAAACGGGTGAATCCGTCGAACAGCATGGGAAATAGTGATACCTACCGTATGATGTTGCAGAGTTCTAATAACTTTACTTACATGGGTAAGTGGAATAAGCACTCGCTGACAGCTACTGCCGTATACGAAGTAACGAAGTATGAAGAACGTCTGATGAATATTTCCGGAAAAAATCTTTTGACGGAATCTGTCGGTTGGTGGGATGCAAGTATGGCTCAAAGCCGCGATGTAAGTAATGGTATACAGAACTGGGCACTGGTTTCCGGAGTAGCGCGTGTGATGTATAATTATAACGACCGTTATCAGCTGACAGGTACTTTCCGTGCTGACGGTTCTTCTCGCTTCTCTAAAAATAAATGGGGATTCTTTCCTTCTGTAGCTGCTGCCTGGACTATCAGCAATGAAAAGTTCATGAAGAATGTCAAGGCTGTACAAGACTTGAAACTGCGTGCTAGTTTTGGTATCGTGGGTAATCAGGCTATTGATCCGTATTCTACTTTAGGACTGATGACGCAGACTAAATATAATTTTGGAACAAGTAGTGACTATGTCGGTTATTGGGCTAATGATATTGCAACTCCTGAACTTACATGGGAAAAGACTCGCCAGTTTGATGTTGGTCTGGATTTTTCAATGTTCAATCACCGTTTGTCAATGAGTGTCGATTACTTTGATAAGCGTACTACCGATGCTTTGCTTAAAAAGACAATGCCTAATTATAAAGGTGGTGCAAGTTATTGGGTGAATGATGGAGAAATCAGTAACCGAGGTGTAGATATATCACTGACTGCACATTTGATTCAGCATAAGAATTTTACCTGGTCGACAACTGTAAACGGAACTTATCTGAAGAATCGTGTAGAAAAACTTGCTGGAGGTGAAAACGATTATTTCTTCGGCTCAAAGCCGGCTTCAGGTATGGTGGATGAGGCTAGTATCATTAAGCCGGGATATGCAATCGGATCTTTCTATGGTTATATCTGGACTGGGCTTGACGAATCTGGTAAGGATACTTATCAGGATATGGATAATAGCGGAACAATTGATGGATCCGATCGTCGGGTTATCGGAAAGGCAACTCCTGACTTTACTGTAGGATGGAATAATACATTGACTTACAAAAATTGGGATCTTAACTTATTCTTCAACGGAGCCTTCGGAGCTGACAGATTGAATCTGGCACGTTTTACAATGGCTTCAATGGTAGGCGATTCTCGTTTTATTACATTACGTGAGGCTTATACTGATAATTTTGATAAGGTGGGACAGTCGGCTATATATCCGGGGCTGAAGGTGGCTGGAAATAATTATCAGGCTGTATCTACCAAGTGGGTTGAAGATGCCAGCTATGTAAGACTGGAAAATATCAGTTTATCGTATAATCTGTCGAAAAAAGTAACAAAGTTTGCCGATATCCGTTTGACACTAAGCTGCCAGAATCTCTTTACTATTACCGGTTATAAGGGTATGGATCCGGTTGGAACAACTTTCTCTAATGATAATGTGGATGTGGATGCAGGTATTGATATGGGAGCTTATCCTACTCCTCGTACTTTTACCTTCGGTGTGCGCATGAACTTTTAACCTTTAATCAAATTGATATGATATGAAAACAAAGATATTTCTGGGCTGTATCATGGCAGCTTCATTGATAACTGTTTCCTGTTCGGACTTGCTTCAGGAAAATCCTCAGGGAAAACTTACTCCAGAAGGTTATTTCAGTACACAGGAAGAACTGGATATGAGTGTATATTCGTTGTACAGTAAAGTAAATTATTCACAAACTCGTACCAATCCTCAGTATCCTCAGTGGCAGGGAGATGATATTACGACCAATCCGGGAAGTAACAAGCAGGCCGCTGCAGAAATTGACCGTTTTGCTCCAGTGAACTCTAATAAAGGAGTAAAAGATTGCTGGTCCGACCATTATGCAATTATAAAAGCTGCTAATTTTATTATACAGAACGCTTCGAAAACTCCTACTGATGCTGCATCGTTGAATCAGGCTATAGGTCAGGCTAAGTTCTGGCGTGCTTATGCTTATTTTACGTTGGTACGCCTTTTCGGAGATATTCCATTGACACTGACCAATGAAAACGATGATTTCACTATGAAACCTAGCAGTGTAGAACAGGTATACGAGCAAATTGTAGCCGACCTTACTTCGGATGAATGTGAAGGACTACCCGCAAGTTATAAGAATGCACCGGCTTTCTTGAATGGTGTAAATGTATATGTAACCAAACAAGCAGTAGAGGCTACGCGTGCTGCTGTGTATATGGCTATGGCCGGATGGCCTTTAGAGAAAGGAACTGCTTATTATAAAAAAGCAGCCGATGAAGCCAAGAAGGTGATAGAAGGTGAACGTAATGGAACATATGATATTCGTATGGATGAGAATTTTTACGATGTATATGCCATGAGTAATAACTATAATAAGGAAACCATTCTTGGAATTAATTATTCTCCAAATGTAGACTGGGTGCAAGATTCCCAACTTACTTCATGTGATCAGTTTGAATCACTTGGTGGATGGGGAGATGCATGGGGAGAAATCCGTTTCTGGCAGAAATTTCCGGAAGGTCCTCGCAAGGATGCTACTTATGACCCACAGATTCTGAAACCCAATAAAGATGGAAACGGGTATGAACTGCATAACTGGTATGACAAATCAGAAGACGGTTGGGTGATTCCGGAATGTCATCCGATGTTCAGCGTCTTTTCTGTAAACTGGGAACCGTCGACAAAGACTAATATTGATGCTCCGTATGATTATACGTTGCCTGCAAGTCAGAATATGTGTAATGGGCATCGTCATCGTCTGATACGCTACGCAGAAGTGAAACTGTGGTACGCAGAAGCTGCTGCCCGTGCGGGAGAAAGCGATTTGTCATTGGCGAAACAATGTCTGAAAGACGTGCGTAAGCGTGGAATGGTAGGTGATACCTATGGAACAAAGAAAAAAACGTATGAAGACGATGGAAAATGGCAAGTTATAAATGGAGTAAATATTGATGCAATGAATGCTTCACAGCTTGCCGAGGCTGCTTTAGAGGAACATGGATGGGAAGTTGCTGGTTATTGGGTTGCTATGGTAACTCGCCGGGCAGACCAGTTCCGTATGAAGCTTCTACAGAAAACGTTTGAAGAACGTCAGGGCAATCCTGAAATTGAAATAGTGCCGGGAGTAAAGGTGAAAGAAGGTGTAGAAGTAAGCGGCTCATGGAATGATAAGATGGTATATATGCCTTATCCAGATACTGATTCGGCTAAAAATCCAAACCTTTAATTTAGAAGATGGTTTTCGGTTTTCAGTAAGGTATATTATATAATCGAGACTGTAGAGAGAGAAGGAGGTTCTACCGGATAAAATGCCGGGGAACTTCCTCTTTTCGTGTTTTTACTGTAGCAGCAAGCTTTGGGGATTTTATAATAAATATTCGAGTTTGGAAAAATTGTTTAGGCGTAGCTTGGAAATGTATTAGAACACTGCTGGATTTGTGCTATCTTTGTGCCTGAAATATTTTAACCTGTATGACAGATTACTTGAATGAACTGAATGAAAGTCAGCGTGCTGCGGTGTTATACAATGATGGTCCTTCTCTTGTTATTGCAGGAGCCGGATCGGGAAAAACCCGTGTGCTGACTTATAAGATAGCTTATCTGCTGGATAACGGTTATGAGCCGTGGTCTATTCTTGCTCTGACTTTTACCAATAAGGCTGCACGTGAGATGAAGGAACGTATTGCGCGTCGGGTAGGAGCGGAACGTGCGCGATATTTATGGATGGGGACTTTCCATTCTATCTTTTCACGTATTTTGCGTACGGAAGCGGCTGCCATTGGTTTTTCTGCAAATTTTACTATTTATGATGCCGCCGATTCGAAAAGTCTGATCAAGGCCATTATCAAAGAAATGCAGCTGGACGATAAAGTGTATAAGCCGGGAGTGGTACAGTCGCGTATCAGTAATGCCAAAAATCATCTGATGCTTCCCGATGCCTATGCTGCCAGTCGTGAACTTTATGAAAATGACCAGGCTGCTAAAATACCGGCTGTGCGCGATATTTATCGGAGATACTGGGAGCGTTGCCGGCAGAGTGATGCCATGGATTTTGACGACTTGCTGGTTTACACCTATATATTGTTTCAGACACATCCGGAACTGTGTGACAAGTATGCTTCTCGCTTCCGCTATGTCTTGGTAGATGAGTATCAGGATACTAACTATGCACAACATTGCATTGTACTGCAACTTACAGAAAAATATCGCCATGTCTGTGTTGTAGGTGATGATGCGCAGAGTATTTACTCTTTCCGCGGAGCGAACATCGACAATATTCTGAAGTTTACAAGTTTATATAAGGATGCCCGCTTGTTTAAGCTGGAACAGAATTATCGTTCTACGCAGACCATTGTCAAGGCGGCAAACAGTCTTATAGAGAAAAACAGGGAGCAGATACGTAAGGAAGTTTTCTCTGAAAACGATAAGGGAGAACCTATTACGGTATTCAATGCTTACAGCGATGTGGAAGAAGGGGAGATTGTTGCAAACAAGATAGCCCAGCTCCGGACCAAAAAAGGATATTCATACGATGAATTTGCTATATTGTATCGTACGAATGCCCAAAGCCGTATCTTCGAAGAGGCATTACGCAAGAGGGGAGTTCCTTACCGTATTTACGGAGGTTTGTCTTTCTATCAGCGTAAGGAAATAAAAGATGTGATAGCTTATTTCCGCTTGGCTGTCAATCCGAATGATGAGGAGGCTTTCAAGCGTGTTATCAATTATCCGGCAAGGGGGATAGGCAATACTACATTAAATAAGATTATTGATGCAGCCAATGTGCATAGAGTAAGTTTGTGGAAGGTGTTGAACGAACCGCTGACTTATGGGGTATCTTTGACGAAAGGCACTCACACCAAATTGCAGGCATTCCGTGATTTGATTGCCGGATTTGTAGAAGCGGTTTCGCATACCGGAGCCTACGAGTTGGGAAAAGACATTGTCCGTCAGTCGGGTATCATCAATGATATTTATCAGGACCGTTCGCCTGAGAATTTGAGCCGGCAGGAAAACATTGAAGAATTGATAAACGGTATGCACGATTTTTGTGCCGATCGGGAAGAAGAAGGCAATACGCATATCCTGCTTACTGACTATTTGTCGGAAGTGTCGTTGCTTACTGATCAGGACAGTGAAGGGGCTGATGATGCACCCAAGGTGACATTGATGACCATTCATTCGGCAAAGGGACTGGAGTTTAAGAATGTTTTTGTTGTAGGCTTGGAGGAAAATTTGTTTCCTAGTCCGATGGCTGGCGATTCATACAAGCAGCTTGAGGAAGAACGCCGGTTGTTTTATGTAGCTATTACCCGTGCGGAAGAACACTGTTTTCTGTCGTTTGCCAAGACTCGCTTTAAATACGGTAAGGTGGAATTCAGTAATCCTAGCCGTTTCTTAAAAGATATAGATGCCAGATATTTGAACCTGCCTCAGGAGGATATCGTTTCCCGAAAGGTAGAAGAGGGGGCGAAGCGTTTTCGCCGTGAGATGGATTCAGATACTCCGCGGTATGTATCTGGCAATTCGCCGTCGATGTTTGATGGAGGTGAAATTCCCGAAGAACCTCGTCGCTTCGTCAAGCCGGCTGCTCCACGTGTACTGCGTAGAATCCCTGCGGCGGAAACTTCTGTCGGAACTTCTGCTTCTTCTCCTGCTGTAAATGGAGTTTGTGCCGGAAAGCAGATAGAACACGAACGTTTCGGTATAGGCGAGATTATTAAAGTTGAAGGAAGTGGAGATAACTGTAAGGCAACGGTACGCTTCCGTAATGCGGGAGAAAAGCAGTTGCTGCTGAAGTTTGCACGGTTTAAAATAATAGAGTAAAGATTGATAAATATATGTTGGATGTAACAAAAGTTCCTTCTCCCTGTTATGTTATGGAAGAAGATTTGCTCAGAAAGAACCTGAGTCTGATAAAAAGTGTGGCAGAACGTGCCGGTGTGGAAATTATTCTTGCTTTCAAGGCTTTTGCCATGTGGAAATCGTTTCCGATATTCCGTGAATATATTCATTACACAACAGCAAGTTCTGAATACGAAGCCAGACTGGCTTTCGAAGAGTTTGGCAGCAAGGCTCATACGTATTCTCCTGCTTATACAGAGGCCAATTTTCCTGCTTTTCTGAAGTATAGCAGTCATATTACGTTCAATTCGCTGTCGCAGTTCGAGCGTTTTTATCCGCAGGCAAAGGCTTATCCGGAACATGTATCTTGTGGTATTCGTGTGAATCCAGAGTATTCGGAAGTGGAAGTAGAACTTTATAATCCTTGTGCTCCTGGAACTCGTTTCGGTGTGACTGCCGATTTGCTTCCCGACCGTTTGCCCGAAGGAATTGAAGGCTTTCATTGTCATTGTCATTGTGAGTCGAGTTCGTATGAGCTGGAACGTACATTGAAACACATTGAAGAAAAGTTCTCTCGCTGGTTCCCTCAATTGAAATGGCTGAATTTGGGTGGGGGACACCTGATGACACGTAAAGACTACGATGTGGAACACCTTATCGGACTGTTGAAAGGTTTGCGTGAACGCTATCCGAATCTTCAGATTATTCTGGAACCGGGATCAGCCTTTACCTGGCAGACCGGACCGCTGGTAGCATCGGTTGTCGATGTGGTAGAGAGCAGAGGTATACGTACGGCTATTCTTGACGTGAGCTTTACCTGCCACATGCCCGACTGTCTGGAAATGCCTTATCAGCCTAAGGTGCGCAATGCCGAAACCCTTCCACCTGATGCTGTGAAGACTGCTGCTCGTGAGGACCATGTTTATCGTTTGGGCGGAAACAGCTGCTTGAGTGGTGACTATATGGGCAGTTGGAAGTTCGATCATGAATTGCAGATAGGCGAACGCATCATATTCGAAGATATGATTCATTATACGATGGTGAAGACAAACATGTTTAATGGAATTCATCATCCTTCTGTTGCTTTGCTCCACACTGATGGAGAACTGGAGGTGTATAAAACCTTCCGTTATGAAGATTATCGCGATAGAATGTGTTGATTATAAGTTACTTCTGACTGTAAGTTATAGCGTCCGTACACCTTCGAACAGGCTTGTGCGGACGTTTTTTATTGAAGATGCCTGACGGTTTGGATAGCTGTCGTTATCTTTCAAAAAAATCGTACAAAGGTTGGCGGCTTTTGTACAAAAAATAAAAAAATATCGAGATGTTTTTCCTTAAATATGCTGAAGTTTTTTTCTACTTTCCCTGAATCTTGTTTTTGGAGGAAAAGGAGCTTGTGTAATTGCTTCAAAATGGGGTTGAAAAAGACAATATAATAGCTTTTGATGAAAAAAGTATTATAATGTTTTGGTAGTTTCGGAAAAAGCATTACCTTTGCACTCGCAATCGAAAAATCGCTTGCGCTAATTACAGAATGCGGAAATAGCTCAGTTGGTAGAGCATAACCTTGCCAAGGTTAGGGTCGCGAGTTCGAGTCTCGTTTTCCGCTCAAAGCGTGAAAGGTTTGCGCATGATTTGCCCAGGTGGCGGAATGGTAGACGCGCACGTTTCAGGTGCGTGTGTCGAGAGGCATGCAGGTTCGAGTCCTGTTCTGGGCACTGTTCAAATCTTTGTTTCGGAGGAATGGCGGAATTGGTAGACGCGCCACTTTGAGGGGGTGGTGACAGTTATGTCGTGTGAGTTCGAGTCTCATTTCCTTCACTGAAAATTGCGGAAATAGCTCAGTTGGTAGAGCATAACCTTGCCAAGGTTAGGGTCGCGAGTTCGAGTCTCGTTTTCCGCTCAAAGCAATGAAAGTTGCGTAAGTCGAAAGGCTGATTTTGCCCAGGTGGCGGAATGGTAGACGCGCACGTTTCAGGTGCGTGTGTCGAGAGGCATGCAGGTTCGAGTCCTGTTCTGGGCACCATAATTGCGGAAATAGCTCAGTTGGTAGAGCATAACCTTGCCAAGGTTAGGGTCGCGAGTTCGAGTCTCGTTTTCCGCTCTTTTACATATTGCAGAATAACTGCGGAAATAGCTCAGTTGGTAGAGCATAACCTTGCCAAGGTTAGGGTCGCGAGTTCGAGTCTCGTTTTCCGCTCTTTCAGAGAAATCGACAAATGTTGGTTTCTCTTTTTTTATGTCATAAGTTTGCTTCTTCTAGCTGATAATATATATATTTGTGCCCGCAATATTTAAATGATATAACCATGAAAACTTATGATATTTATTTTTCGGATGGAAGCTCAAGCGATAATAAAGGCTTCTTTATAAAAACAGAGGAAAAAGCCATACGTATGGCGGAGGATATGCTGGTAAAAGGGAATAGTTACATAGAGGATTATGCCGGGGGAACTATTTCGGTAGTCGACTCAGAAGGCAATACGGTCTGGAGCAAGTCTATTCCGGTGCAGTGATTGTAAAAAGTAGAAGTATTAATATAAAATAATGAATTTATGTTCTCAGGGATAGTTGAAGAATATGCAGAAGTGGTAAAGGTGGTAAAGGATCAGGAAAATCTGCACCTCACGTTGAAATGTTCGTTTGTTGATGAGTTAAAAATAGACCAGAGTGTTTCTCATAATGGAGTTTGTCTGACTGTAGTGAGTATTCAGGATGGAACTTATACGGTTACGGCTATGAAGGAAACTATCGAACGCTCTAATATTGGTTTGCTGAAAGTGGGAGATAAGGTCAATGTAGAACGCAGTATGATGATGAATGGACGTCTGGACGGGCATATCGTTCAGGGACATGTAGATCAGACTGCTACTTGTGTAGCTATAGATGACGCAGAGGGCAGCTGGTATTTTACATTCAAGTATGCATTCGATCCGGAAATGGCAAAACGAGGATATTTTACTGTTGACAAAGGTTCGGTTACAGTGAATGGAGTAAGTCTGACGGTCTGCAATCCGACAGAAGATACTTTCCAGGTTGCCATTATCCCATATACCTATGAACATACCAACTTCCATACGTTTCAGGTTGGTAGCGTAGTGAACTTGGAGTTTGATATTATCGGCAAGTATTTGAGCCGCATGATGCAGTTGACAAAATAAGGTAGCTGTATTTATAAGACTTATCCCCGCCAGATTTTATGACGGGGTAATTTTTTTATGCAGAAGAATAATTATTGTATTTTCAGCTCTTTTCGTATCTGTTGTTCTGATATGTCTGGTGACTGCCTATAAATCTTTCAGTAAAATCTGACTGTTGTTGTATATATATTCCTTGCGTGCATGCTCCAGAATTTTCCATAAGTCAGAATATTGCTGGCGATCTACCTTGAAATCTTCGGAACCGGCGGAATCTAGTTTCTCCAGCAGTGTACCTACTGTAAGTTTATTGATGTCTATGCCCGGAAGATAGCGTACATCGCCTTTTTTCTCTTCTATTGTTTCGAAAATCAGATGTATGTCTTGCAGTTCATATAAGATCCGTTTGGTAAGTCGGATAGGAATCTTGTATTGTTTGCTTATTTCTTCAGCAGAGTAAGGTGTCTTTTCTTCTGCAAAACTCTTGCAAATGGCTGAAAGTATAATGGTGCAAAAGAAATCATGATATCTGCGGCTGATATTTGCACTTTCTTTTCCGAAGTCGAACGAACCCAGATTTTGGCTTACGTAGCTCATTTCAGCTCCGAAGAGGCAGATTGTCCAGGAAATCTGTGTCCATAGCAAAAACATGGGAATGGCAGCAAAGCTTCCGTAGATAGCGTTGTAATTTGAAACCCATATCTGGCTGTTTACATAAAAGAACTGAAATGCCTGAAAGGCGGTTCCTACCAGTATTCCCGGAAACCAGGCGTGCTTTAATTTGACTTTGGTGTTTGGAATAAATATGTAAAGTCCGATAAACATTCCCCAGGTTAGTGCATATGGGGTAAGTCTTACCAGGAATTTCAGGATAGGCGCAAGAACCAGGAAGTTATCCATGTTCTTTATATATGTAGTCATAAAAATGGTAAGACCACTTGAAATGACTATCAGCAGTGGTAAAAGGAGAATCATGGAAAAATAATCGGTTATTTAGCGGAAGACTGAACGAGGGTGTTTTACCTGCCAGATTGCATTGAAGCTTCGTTCGATGTTATCTGTCAGTATAAGAACCGTCCATAATAACATGATTAAACCGATTCCGATAAATATTCCACTTTGGGCATGCTCCAGATAGGAGTTTATCCACGAAATAATAAGTTCACTCTGCTGGCTTGCAACACCTTTGCGGAGTTGTATTTCCATCAATGCGTCGAAGCCGAATCCTCGTGCGATGGCGAACAGGATGGCAAGAATGGGAATAATCGACAGTAGTGTGCTGTAGGTCAGTGCGGAGGCACGTATCTGGATACGGTCGTTTAGAAACTGGTTTACAGAAAGATAAACGATTTTGATGCACGAATATATTTGTCGCCGTACGGGAGATATCTCATCTTCGGTAATTCTCCATATGCCGTCGGTGAGAAATTGTAGCCAGTTTTTTATTCTCGTATAACTCATGGCGATAAGGTTTTTCAATGAAAAAAGCAGTCGGTCTATAAGCCGGGTTCCGTTCTCTGCATCGAAATGCAAAGTGTCTGTCATTTATCTACACTCACTGTCGCCAGTAAGTTCTAGCGGTCTACCCTCCGACGTGGGGCGAGCAACCCTCCTTAATGCCGGTTTACATGACCTTACAACTCCTAAGATGCACAGCACGCATATCGCTATACGTCTGGTAGGCTCTTACCCTACCTTCTCATCCTTGCCTTTCCGGTGTGGACTGGCGGTTATTTTCTTCTGCATTACTCTACCTTTGCAGGCAGCTTTCTGTTAGGAAGTAGGATGCTCTGTGTTGCCCGGACTTTCCTCTTGTACATATAAGTACCAGCGACAAACCGACCAACTGCTTTCTGTTTGCAAAGGTACGCAAATAAAACGAATTTGTGTCATTTTTGTCAGAAATATCTGCAATTCTACCGAACAGTCTGATAATGAATGTAAATTTGTCGGGCAGTAGTCGTTAACTGCGGTTAATAGGAAAGTTTGCTTTGTTAAAAGAGGGAAAAAAGATGTTGTGTAGAGTACAATCGTATGAATTTTGTTCTACTTTAGTAAATGAAATGTTAAACATGAGTTGAAATTAACAATTTAAATGATATAAACATATGAAAAAGGCAACTAAAATCGCATTTGGAGCAGTCGCAGTATTGGCTGTCAGTGCAGGGGTGGCAGGGGTTACTACTTATACTCTTATGCAGTCTAAACAAGACAAAAATTTGTCTTTTTATGATGAATTCCAGACAGCGTCTAATGTGCGCTATGCAGCTTTGGATGCAACTAGCATGCAGCCGATTGATTTGACCAAAGCGGCAGAAAGTTCTTTGAACTCTGTTGTACATATTATGTCTGTACAGAGAAGTAAAGTGAAAACAATACAGAGTCAGCCTGATATATTTGATTTCTTCTTCGGTGACGGACGCGGACGTCAGCAGCAGGTGCAAACTCCTGAACAGCGTGGATTTGGTTCGGGTGTAATTATTTCGAAGGACGGTTATATTGTAACCAATAATCATGTAATTGATGGAGCTGATGAAATTTCTGTCAAGTTGCACGACGGTCGTGAAATGAAAGGACGTGTAATTGGTACAGACCCGACTACCGATTTAGCATTGGTTAAAATAGAAGGTGATGATTTTCCTGCCATACTGGTTGGTGATTCTGAACGCTTGAAAGTTGGAGAATGGGTGCTGGCTGTAGGTAATCCGTTTAATTTAGGTTCTACAGTAACTGCAGGTATTGTCAGTGCTAAGGCTCGTGGACTTGGTGCTAATGGTGTAGAGTCGTTTATCCAGACTGATGCTGCCATTAATCAGGGAAACAGTGGTGGTGCGTTAGTTAATGCTAATGGAGAATTGGTAGGTATTAATGCTATGTTGGTATCTCCTACAGGAGCTTATTCGGGTTACGGATTTGCTATTCCTGCAAGCATTATGACAAAGGTTGTTACAGACCTGAAGCAATACGGTACAGTACAACGTGCTCTGTTGGGTATTGCAGGACGAAACATGGGTGATGAGACTTATCCGGATGAAATCCGTAAGGAACAGAAAGAGCTGGACATCAACGATGGTGTACAGGTTGTTGAAGTGACAGAAGGTGGTTCGGTAGATGGCGTTTTGGAAAAGAACGACGTTATAATGGAATTGAACGGAAAGAAAGTGAAGACCATGGCCGAATTACAAGGGTCACTGGCTAAATATCGTCCGGGTGATAAGATTAAATTGAAAGTATGGCGTGATAAGAAAGAAAAGACTTTCACTGTAACACTGAAAAATGCCCAAGGTAATACTAAGATTGTAAAGAATGCTGATATGGAATTACTGGGAGCTGCCTTCCGTGAAGTGCCTGCCGAATTGAAGAAACAACTGAATTTAGGTTATGGTGTTCAGGTAACAGGAGTAAGTGAAGGCAGAATAGCAGATTCTGGTATACGTAAAGGATTTATCATACTGAAAGCTAACGGAAAACAACTGAAAACAGTGCAGGATCTGGAAGAAGTTATGAAGGCGGCTTCTCAATCTCCTGATCAGGTATTGTTTATGGTAGGTATATATCCATCAGGAAAACGTGCCAACTATGCAGTAGATTTATCACAGAATTAAGTATAATAAATAGGTATTGTTTTTGAAGTAAAAAGATATGTTTGAAAAGTCCGAAGGGTTTACTCTTCGGACTTTTGCTTTTTGCTACCTCGACATTGCGTTTTGGTTTATATTGGAGTGGAATGTATACCTAAAGCTAGGTATTTTGTGCTAAAAGCCTTTCTCTGGGTAAAAAAAGAGAGGATATTTAGAACGGTGTCTCTTTTTTTGCTACTTTTGCACAGATTTTGGCTGCATGTGCCGAATGACGCGGCGGCGGCTTAAACGAAGATAATAACTAAAACATAAAGCATGATACACAAAGTATTAATCGCTAACCGTGGCGAAATTGCTGTGCGCGTGATGCGTTCTTGCCGTGAAATGGGCATTCGTACCGTGGCAGTCTTTTCGGAAGCTGATAGAACGGCACGCCACGTACTTTATGCAGATGAGGCTTGCCTGATTGGTCCGGCAGCATCTCGTGAAAGCTATCTGAATATTGATAAAATTATCATGGCGGCTAAGCGCCATGGAGTGGATGCAATTCATCCGGGATATGGTTTCTTATCGGAAAACTCCGAGTTTGCACGTCGTTGTCGTGAAGAAGGAGTCATTTTTATCGGTCCCGATCCTGAAACAATGGATGCGATGGGCGATAAGATTTCTGCGCGTAAACACATGATTGCTGCGGGAGTGCCGGTGGTTCCTGGTACGGAACAGCCTTTGCAGAGTGTAGAGGAAGCAAAAGAAATCTGTAATCGTATCGGTTATCCGGTTATGCTGAAGGCTTCTATGGGAGGCGGTGGTAAAGGTATGCGCCTTATTCATAGTGAGTCTGAAGTGGAAGAAGCTTATAATACAGCTCGTTCGGAATCAATGTCATCATTTGGTGATGATACAGTTTATCTGGAGAAATTTGTAGAGGAACCGCATCATATTGAATTCCAGATTTTAGGAGATAATTATGGTAATGCGGTACATCTGTTCGAACGCGAATGTTCTATTCAGCGTCGTAACCAGAAGATTGTAGAAGAAACTCCATCTCCGTTTGTTACTCCTGAATTACGCCAGAAAATGGGTGAGGCTGCTGTAGCGGCTGCCAAGGCTGTAAATTATAAGGGAGCAGGAACAATTGAATTCCTTGTTGACAAACACCGCAATTTCTATTTTCTAGAAATGAATACTCGTCTTCAGGTAGAACATCCTATTACAGAAGAAGTTGTAGGTGTTGACTTGGTAAAGGAACAGCTCCGCATTGCAAACAATGAGCCTCTTCATTTCAAACAGGAAGATCTGAAGCAGCGTGGTCATGCTATCGAATGTCGTATTTGCGCAGAGGACTCTGAAAATAACTTTATGCCTTCACCGGGAGTTATCCGTCAGTTGATGGAACCCAACGGTATCGGTGTTCGTATCGATAGCTATGTATACGAAAGTTATGAAATTCCTATTTATTATGACCCGATGATCGGTAAGCTGATTGTATGGGCTACTACTCGTGAATTTGCTATCGAACGTATGCGTCGTGTGCTTTACGAATACAAGATTACCGGCTTGAAAACAAATATCGGTTATTTGCGTCACATCATGAATGTACCTGATTTTGTAGAAGGTCATTATAATACCTTGTTTATACCAAAGCATCAGGATATGTTGCGTGAATGGGCTGGTCAGAAGGAAGAGGAAACTGAAAATATTGCTATGATTGCAGCATACATCGATTATCTGATGAATCTGGAAGAGAATAATTCTGGCTCTTCAGACAATCGTCCTATCAGTCGTTGGCGTGAGTTCGGATTGAAAAAAGGTGTATTGCGAATTTAAAGAAGATATTTATGGAAATACATATAGGTGATAGAGTTGCTGACGTTACGTTGGTTAGCAAGGAAGGCAATAAAGTACAGTTGACTATCGACGGTGTTCCTTACGATGTTGATATTGTAATGGCAGAAAACGGTAGTTGTTCTATTTTGCATGAAGGAAAATCGTATAATGCAGAACTGATCCGTAAAGAAGGCGGAAAAAGTTATACGGTAAATGCTCATTACCAGTCATATAATATTGATATTATAGATTCGCAGGCAAAATACCTTCGCATGCGTAAGGGAGCTGATGAGAAACAGCAGGATAAGATTGTTTCTCCTATGCCGGGTAAAGTGGTTAAGATTCCAGTAAAGGCTGGCGACCGCTTGCAGGCTGGTGATATCGTGGTTGTGATAGAAGCCATGAAGATGCAGAGTAATTACAAAGTAAACAGCGAATGTGTTGTAAAAGAAATCTTCGTAAATGAAGGTGACTCTGTAAACAGTAACCAGGTTATCATGACACTGGATGTAATTAAAGAGGAGGATTAAATTTATGACAACAGCAGAACAATATAAAAAATTTGAGGAGCTGGATAAACTGGCTGCTCAGGGTGGAGGAGTAGAGCGTGTTGAAAAGCAACATGCCAATGGTCATATGACTGCTCGCGAACGTATTGATATGTTGCTCGATAAAGGTACGTTCAATGAAATTGATAAGTTTGTGGTTCATCACTGTACTGATTTCGGTATGGAGAAGAAACATATTCCTGGTGACGGTATCGTTTGTGGATATGGTAAAATTGATGGACGTTTAGTATATGTTTATGCTTACGACTTTACCGTATATGGTGGAACACTTAGTGCTACCGGTGCGCAGAAGATTGTAAAGGTACAGCAACTGGCATTGAAAAACGGTGCTCCGGTAATTGCTTTGAATGACTCGGGTGGCGCACGTATTCAGGAAGGTGTGGGAAGTATTTCTGGATATGCTTCAATCTTCTATCAGAATACTATTGCATCAGGTGTTATCCCTCAGATTTCAGCAATTCTTGGTCCGTGTGCAGGAGGTGCTTGTTATTCTCCGGCATTGACAGACTTTATCTTCATGGTAAAGGAAAAGAGTCACATGTTTATCACTGGTCCGGATGTAGTAAAGGCTGTTACTCATGAAGAAGTTGATAAGGAAGAATTAGGTGGTGCATATACTCATAGCAGTAAGAGTGGTGTTACTCACTTCCTTTGTGAAACAGAAGAAGAAACTTTGATGAGCATTCGTGAGCTGCTGAGTTTCTTGCCTTCTAACAACATGGAAGATGCTCCTTCTATTCCTTGTACAGATGATATCCGTCGTGCAGAAGAATCACTGATGACAGTTATTCCTGACGACCCGAATATGCCATATGATATCAAAAACATCATCGAACCGGTAGTCGACAATCATTATTTCTTCGAGGTTATGCCTCACTTTGCAAAGAATATTGTAGTCGGTTTTGCTCGTTTGGGTGGACGTTCTGTAGGTATCGTTGCCAATCAGCCGGCATATCTGGCAGGTGTGCTTGATATTGACGCTTCTGACAAGGCTTCTCGTTTCATCCGTTTCTGCGACTGTTTCAATATTCCTATTGTAACATTCGAAGATGTACCGGGTTTCTTGCCAGGATGTACACAGGAACACAATGGTATTATCCGTCACGGTGCAAAGATTGTATACGCTTATGCAGAAGCTACTGTTCCTAAGATAACAGTAATTACACGTAAGGCTTACGGAGGTGCATACATCGTTATGAATAGTAAACCAATTGGCGCTGATGTGAACTTCTCTTATCCTACAGCTGAAATTGCTGTAATGGGAGCAGACGGTGCTGTGAATATTCTGTATCGTAAAGCTACGCCGGAAGAAAAAGCTAAGGCTGTAGAAGAATACAAGGAGAAATTCTCTAATCCGTATCGTGCAGCTGAACAGGGTTATATCGATGAAATCATTCTTCCGAAAGATACTCGTTATAAACTGATTCAGGCACTTGAAATGACTCAGAATAAGAGTGTAAGCAATCCTCCGAAGAAACACGGTAACATGCCTTTGTAATTGATTTGAAGGAAATTAGCCATCTCAACCTAATCCGTTGGATGGCTTTTTTGTTTTAATTCCATATAATTTCATGATATAGCACAACTGTTATGTTTATTATTGTGTTTTATTTGTTTTTTAAGCAGACTGTATCGTTTGCAAGGCAACAGAAGTTTGTTGAATATAATTCTTAAAATAATATTAAGTAGTATTTAAACACGTTTGAAAGCGTGGCGGTCAGTTCGAGGTTTCCTCTTTTTATATCGATTTTTTTGTATCTTTGAAGCGATAATTATTTAAGCTATTAGTATATGATGAAAAAATGGATAATGATGGCAGCATTATTTGGCTGTCTGTTTGCCGGAGTCTCTACAGTACAAGCACAGGAAGTTACTCCTGATGAAGTAGGATATATAGTTAAAGTGGGTGATGAAGCTCCCGATTTTGAAATGACTTTGACCGACGGTCAGAAAGTAAAATTATCTTCTTTGCGTGGAAAAGTTGTGATGCTTCAGTTTACAGCAAGCTGGTGTGGGGTTTGCCGTAAAGAAATGCCTTTTATCGAGAAGGATATCTGGCAGAAACATAAAGATAATGCTTCATTTGCGCTTTATGGAGTAGACCGTGATGAACCTTTGGAAAAGGTTAAAGCTTTTGCAAAGCAGACGAAAGTAACATATCCGCTTGGACTTGATCCGGGAGCAGATATCTTTGCTAAATATGCGGTTCGTAACGCTGGTATCACCCGCAACGTGTTAATCGACAAGACTGGCAAGATTGTGATGATGACACGTTTATATAACGAGGAAGAGTTCTCTGCTTTGTGTAAGAAAATAGATGAACTGCTGAAATGATGCGGCTTAAGTATACATTACTCATCCTATGCTGTCTGGTCGTTCTTCCTGGGTTTTCTCGTAAGAAAAAGACTTCGGGATATGAACCTCTATTTGGAAAATCACAGGCAGCCTACCAGATTACTTCCAGTTCATTAAAAGGAGCTACCTTCTATTTGGTCAGCGGTCATGGAGGACCAGATCCGGGATGCATCGGCAAGTATAGAGGAAAGGAGCTGCACGAAGATGAATATGCCTATGATATTGTTTTGCGTTTAGGCAGAGAATTGCTGAAACGTGGTGCTAAGGTTCATTTTATTATTCAGGACAAGAAAGATGGAATCCGAAATGCTGCGATATTGAATAACAGTAAGCGGGAAACATGTATGGGTGAAGCAATTCCATTGAATCAGGTAGCAAGGTTGCAACAGCGTTGTGATGCTATTAACCGGTTATATCGTAGAGATAATAGCAATTATAAACGTGCAATCTTTGTTCATGTGGATAGCCGTAGCAGAGGTAAACAGACGGATGTTTTCTTTTATCACTCACCTGGCAGTAAATATGGAAAACGTCTTGCCGATCAGTTGAAGCGTACTTTTACTGCAAAATATGACCGTCATCAGCCTAATAGAGGATTCAATGGAACGGTTAGTTCGCGTAACTTGTTTGTTCTTCGGAACTCAACGCCTTATGCTGTCTTTTTGGAATTAGGAAATATTCAGAACGCACGCGATCAGCAACGTTTGGTAATACCCGACAATCGTCAGGCATTAGCCAACTGGATTGCTGAGGCTATGGTTAGCGATTATAAGAAAAGTAAGTAGTAACTGTATGATATTCAGTTGTTGAAGAGAAATAGTTTAATTTTTTCTGTATAGGATAGGCAGTATATAGCTAACAGCTGAACATTGAAAAAGCAATAGCGGAACTTCTGTTCATTGAGCAAAAGTTCCGCTATTGCTTTTTTGCCTGAACCTGAGAAACACGTTATTCAGATATAAAGTGAAACTCTCAAGCAGGTGATTTTTATTAAGTTCTGCCATGAAAAGTTTGATACTAAGACCTTTCTTTTTTGGCAGAACTTATTGATTTTTTATTGTCGGTCAGGTTTATTCTTCAGCAAGTAACAGCTCCATTACCTGACAAGCTGATTTAGCGACAGAAGTACCAGGACCAAATATAGCCATAACTCCAGCTTTATACAGGAAGTCGTAATCCTGTGCCGGTATGACACCTCCTGCAAATACCAGAATATCTTCACGTCCCAGACGTTTCAACTCTGCAATGATTTGTGGAATTAAAGTCTTGTGTCCGGCGGCTAATGAAGAAACTCCTACTGCATGAACATCGTTTTCTACGGCTTCGCGAGCAGCTTCCTCCGGAGTCTGGAACAACGGTCCCATATCAACATCAAAACCACAGTCTGCAAATCCTGTAGCTACAACTTTTGCACCACGGTCATGTCCGTCCTGTCCCATTTTGGCAATCATTACACGCGGACGGCGACCCTCTTTCTTTGCAAATTCTTCAGTCAGTTCGCAAGCTTTTGCGAAATCTGCATCCTTTTTACTTTCTGATGAATACACGCCTGAAATAGTTCTTATTACTGCTTTATAACGTCCTACAATTTTTTCACATGCATCGGATATTTCTCCTAATGTGGCACGTACGCGAGCGGCTTCTACAGCCAGTTCCAGCAAGTTGCCTTTACCTGTACGTACGCATTCGGTAATAGCTTCCAGTGCTTTGTCTACTTCGGCCTGGTTTCTTCCTTCGCGCAGGCGACGTAAGTTTTCTATCTGTTCCTGACGTACAGCTGTGTTGTCTACTTCCAGAATATCAATCGGATCTTCTTTTTCCAGACGATATTTGTTTGTACCTACGATGGTTTGTTCACCTGAGTCGATACGAGCTTGTGTACGAGCTGCAGCTTCTTCAATACGCATCTTAGGTATACCTGTTTCGATAGCCTTAGCCATACCACCCAGTTTTTCGATTTCCTGAATGTGTTCCCAAGCTTTATGAGCCAGTTCGTTGGTCAGCGCTTCTACATAGTATGAACCACCCCACGGGTCTACATTTTTACATATCTGGGTTTCTTCCTGGATATAAATCTGTGTATTACGTGCAATACGTGCAGAGAAATCGGTTGGCAGAGCAATAGCTTCGTCCAGCGCATTGGTATGCAGTGACTGAGTGTGTCCCAGTGCAGCAGCCATTGCTTCGATACAAGTACGTCCTACGTTATTGAACGGATCCTGTTCTGTAAGCGACCATCCTGAAGTCTGTGAGTGTGTACGCAGTGCAAGTGATTTCGGATTCTTCGGATTAAACTGTTTTACAATCTTTGCCCAAAGCATACGTGCAGCACGCATCTTGGCAATTTCCATGAAATGATTCATGCCGATTGCCCAGAAGAAAGACAAACGAGGAGCAAAGGCATCGATATCAATACCTGCAGCAACTCCTGCGCGCAGATATTCCAGACCGTCGGCAAGAGTATAAGCCAATTCGATATCGGCTGTAGCACCAGCTTCCTGCATGTGATATCCTGAGATAGAGATAGAGTTGAATTTCGGCATTTTTTGAGAAGTGTACTCAAAGATATCCGAAATGATCTTCATGGAGAATGCAGGCGGATAGATATATGTGTTACGCACCATGAACTCTTTCAAAATATCATTTTGAATAGTTCCGGCCATTTCTTCCAGTTTAGCTCCCTGTTCCAGTCCTGCATTGATATAGAATGCCATAACAGGAAGTACGGCGCCGTTCATAGTCATGGAAACAGACATCTTATTCAATGGAATACCGTCGAACAATACCTTCATATTTTCCAGTGAGCAGATAGAAACACCAGCCTTACCAACATCTCCCACTACACGCGGATGATCTGGGTCGTAGCCGCGGTGTGTCGGAAGGTCGAAAGCAACTGACAAACCTTTCTGTCCGGAAGCCAGGTTACGGCGATAAAATGCATTCGATTCTTCAGCTGTAGAAAATCCTGCATACTGGCGGATAGTCCACGGACGGAACGTATACATCATCGAGTACGGACCTCTCAGGTAAGGAGGAATACCCGCAGCATAGTTCAGATGCTCCATGCCTTCCAGGTCTTCTTTCGTATAAACCGGCTTCACCTGAATCTGTTCCGGTGTTCTCCAATTGGCTTTGATGTCATTGGCTTTTTGCCATTCCATACCATTTTGAGGATGGAATCCGTCATATATATCGATATTTTTAAAATTCGGTTTCATAGCACTACTTAATTCCTAGCTTTTCATTATATTCTTTCAAGATCTCCAATACGTTGCAGCGTACATGTATGAAGTTTTCTATGCCGGCAGCTTTCAATTCTTCCATGCAAGCAGGAGCTCCTGCCACAATAAACATGGCTCTTCCGTTTACAGCTTTGAATGCCGGAATAGCATATTCTGCATATTCATCATCGCTTGAGCAAATAACAACGATGTCAGCGTTGGCTTTCATTGCAGCCTCTACTCCTTCTTCAACGGTTGGGAATCCCAGATTGTCTATTACTTCATATCCGGCACAAGCCAGGAAGTTGCATGAGAACTGTGCGCGTGCTTGTCGCATCGCAAGATTTCCGATAGTCAGCATGAAAGCTTTTGGACGTTTGCCAGAATGTTCTGTCTGCAAACGTAAAGCTTCGAATTCGCTGGCAGCACGGCTGGTTTCTAGTTTAGCAAATGAAGCTTCTTCCTCGTGATTATGTCCGCCACCACAGCAACATTTGTGTTCTGATGGGGTCTTTTCTCCTGCCAATTCGTTGAAATTAGGATACTGATTGGTTCCCAGCAGGATTTCTTTACGTTTCGAAACAGCTTCATGGCGTGCTTTGTTGCTTGCGTTAACAGCATTTTGTACGCTTTCGTCGAAGATAGACTTAACCATTCCGCCGGCCTCTTCTACTTGCAGAAACAAATCCCAGGCTTGTTTAGCAATAGAGACTGTCAAATTTTCAATATAATATGAACCTCCGGCAGGATCGACAATGCGGTTAAGATGAGATTCTTCTTTCAAGAGTAATTGCTGATTACGTGCAATACGTTCTGAAAAGTCATTAGGAGTTTCGTATGCTTTATCGAAAGGAGTTACTGTGATAGAATTTACTCCTGCAATAGCAGCACTCATAGCTTCAGTCTGAGTACGGAGCAAGTTTACATGAGCATCGAATAAGGTCAGATTGAAGCTTGAAGTTTCGGCATGAGCAATCATTTTGCAAGCACATTCGCATTGCGGGTTGTAAGCCTTGACAATGTTTGCCCATAACATACGTGCTGCACGGAACTTGGCAATTTCCATGAAATAGTTGGAACTGATACCGAAGTTGAATTTGATCTTCTTTGCAGCCAGATCAACAGGAACTCCTGCTTCTGTCAGTCTGTTCAGATATTCATTTCCCCATGCCAGTGCATATCCCAGTTCCTGATAAATATAAGCTCCAGCATTGTTTAGTTGAAGTGAGTTGACTCCTATACAACGGAAATGAGGATATTCAGCCAGAATTTCTACCAACTCTTTTGCTTTCGATATGATCGGGCTGACATCTTTCCCTTTTTGAAGCATTTTGCCGATAGGGTCGAAGTTTATTGAGCCGTACAGTTTATTCGAATCATATCCTTTTTCTTTGAAATAAGCAACGAGTAATTCAGCCAGCTGAGTAGAATGGCGCTGACAAGTAGTGAAGTTAATTTCTATACAGTCGCAACAGATGTCTTTCAGTAGAGTTGCGATGTATTCAGCACTCAAATCTTTGGGTTTAATGTGGAAACCCAGTGAGTCAATTCCCTTGTTCAGCAAATCAAGTGCTTTCTGGTTTGCTTCAGCAGGTTCTTCTACACGAATGTCCTGACGGATATACCAGGTATTGTCATCTTTTTTATTACCTCTGATGTAAGGATATTCTCCCGGAAGTCCTTCAGTTGTTTTAAGTCCTTCCAAATCTTCTTGGCGGTAAAACGGTTTTACTTTAAATCCTTCGTTTGTTTTCCACACCAATTTCTTTTCGTAATCGGCTCCTTTCAAGTCGACCATGATTTTATCCATCCATTCTTGTGTCGATACGGAGGGAAAATCTGAAAAGAGTTTTTCTTTACTATCTGCCATAGTGAATGAGTGTTTATGATATTATGATTTAAGTTAGTTGGCATGGAGGTTGGAACCCATGCGAGGCAAATATACAAAGTAAATTGCACATCCCGACAAAAAGTGAGTATTTTTTTAGATTCAAATGTTTGACTGATTCTTTTTAATTGCCTACATTTGTGGCGCTTAAAAATATAATATTATGAATTGGCTACAAGATTTATTAACTAATCCCGACTCCATAGCACATATAGTCGCATTATATTCTTTTGTAATTGCAGTTGGAGTTCTTTTGGGAAAAATCAAGATTTTCGGTATATCTCTTGGAGTTACCTTCGTATTATTCGTAGGGATTCTTGCCGGACATTTTGGATTTACAGGAAATCAGTCCATCCTTTCGTTTTTGCAGGATTTTGGATTGATCTTGTTTGTGTTCTGTATCGGTTTGCAGGTCGGTCCTTCTTTCTTCTCTTCTTTCAAAAAAGGAGGAATCAGGCTGAACATGCTGGCCGTGGGTATCGTGGCACTGAATATAGCGGTTGCCATAATTATTTACTATGCTTTGCAAGGCCGGGTGGAAATTCCGATGATGGTAGGTATTCTTTGCGGTGCGGTAACGAATACTCCGGGTTTGGGTGCTGCCAACGAAGCTTTGCAGCAATTAGGTTATCAAGGGCCGGAAATAGCTATGGGATATGCCTGTGCTTATCCTTTGGGTGTTATGGGTATCATTCTTTCACTTATTCTTATCCGTTATATTTGTCGGGTAAATTTGGACAAAGAAGCTGATGATATCCAGAAAGAAGAAGAGGCAAACCCTCACTTGAAGCCTTACAACATTGCCCTGAAAGTAGAGAATGCAGCATTGAGTGGAAAGAAACTTTCTCAGGTTCAGAGCTTTTTGGCAAGAGATTTTGTCTGCTCTCGTATTTTGCAGGATGGACATGTACATATTCCTAATGCAGATACGGTCTTGCGCTTGGGCGATGAAATGAACATTGTATGTGCAGAAGATGACTCTGAAGCGATTCAGGCTTTCATCGGTTCGAAAGTTGATGATGTAGACTGGGACAACCAAAGTAAACAAGACAAGCCGATGGTGTCACGCCGTATATTGGTTACCCAACCGGCTATTAATGGTAAGACATTGGGTGAGCTTCATTTCAGCAGTATGTATGGTGTGAATGTAACTCGTGTCAACCGTTCGGGTATGGACTTGTTTGCTGCGCGTCAGTTGATTCTTCAGGTGGGCGACCGTGTCATGGTAGTAGGACCACAGGATGCTATCGAACGAGTTGCCGATTTGCTGGGTAATCAGTTGAAACGTCTGGATCATCCGAATATCGTAACCATCTTCGTTGGTATTTTATGTGGTATCCTTTTTGGAAGTCTGCCTATTGCATTTCCGGGAATACCTACTCCAGTGAAGCTGGGTCTTGCCGGAGGTCCGCTGATTGTGTCTATTCTTATCGGACGTTTCGGACATAAAGTGAAACTGGTGACTTATACAACAATGAGTGCCAACTTGATGCTTCGTGAGGTCGGTCTGGTGCTGTTCCTTGCCAGTGTCGGAATCAAGGCTGGTGGAAACTTTGTTCAAACGGTAGTAGAAGGCGATGGTCTGCTGTATGTAGGTATCGGATTCCTTATAACCATTATTCCACTTCTCATCATTGGAATGGTAGCCCGCTGGCGACATAAAGTAAACTATTTTACATTAATGGGATTGATTGCCGGTAGTAATACAGACCCTCCTGCATTGGCTTATGCCAACCAGATTTCAGGAAATGATGCTCCGGCAGTAGGATATTCTACTGTATATCCGTTGGCGATGTTCCTTAGAATCCTTACAGCTCAGTTGCTTATCTTATTTATGGCTGGATAAGATATCTGTGATATATAAAAACGTCCTGGTGTTGATTTAATCAGACATCAGGACGTTTTTTTGTATATCAGAATCAATTTTCTTTACCTGCTACCCAGATAGAGGAAGAACATACCGATAAGCACAAGCAGCAAGTCGATGGCTTTGCTCTTCAAATTCTTTTCATGGAACATCATTGCACCGAAAAGAAATGAAACAACTACGCTTCCCCTGCGGACCATTGATACAATAGAAATCATGGAATCTTCCATACTCAGGGCATAGAAATATACAAAATCGGCAGCCGACAGGAAGACAGAAATCAGGATGATACACCAGTCCCATCGGAAAGGAGTAGATGTTTTCCGTTTAGGCCACCATAAGAACATCAGTACTCCACCCATCATGAAAAGCTGATAAATATTATACCATGCCTGTACCTGCATGTTATTGAATCTTCCCATAAGATATTTGTCGTATAGTCCGCTTACAGCTCCCAGCACCGCAGCCAGTACTACAAACCATATCCATCGGTCGTGTTTGAAATCGATACCTTCCTTTTTCCCTGAACGGCTCAGCATGAAAAAAGAAATTACAGCCATGAATACACCGATCCATTGATACAGGTTCAGGCGTTCTCCGAATATCAGCATGGCACCTACAAGGGTCATCACCGGACGGGTAGCATTAATCGGTCCCACGATAGTAAGCGGAAGATGCTTCATACCGAAATACCCGAATGCCCATGAAGACAATACAATAAACGATTTCAGCAAAATAAATTTATGTACTTCCCATCCTCCCGAATCGGGTACATAAAAAATAGAGTCTTGTAACATCTGCGGTGCGAAGTGTGACAGCAGGATGAACGGAATAAAAATAATACTCGAAAAAAGTGTATTGAGCGCCAGTACAGGAAGTACAGCATTATTACTCAATGACTTTTTCTTGAAAACATCGTAAAAGCCCAGCAACGCTGCCGAGCAGAAGGCTAATAGTAACCACATAATCTTTTTATATCGCTTTATAAATTTGGCTGCAAAGTTACAAAAAATCGTCAAAGATTTGCATAGCTCATGCGGTATGTCTACTTTTACTAAATTTCTACAACTGCAAAATTATCAGTAAAGTACAATGAACGAGCAAGTCTTGCATAAACTGAAAGTGCTGGCAGAGTCAGCAAAATATGATGTATCATGTTCTTCCAGCGGGACCGTACGCCGCAATTCTTCGGGAGGTGTCGGAAATACTGTAGGAGGGTGGGGGATATGCCATAGCTTTGCAGAAGACGGACGATGCATTTCGCTTCTGAAAGTGATGCTTACCAATTATTGTATTTACGATTGCGCTTATTGTATCAACCGTATCAGCAACGATATACCGCGGGCTACCTTGTCTGTCAGCGAGTTAGTCGAACTGACCATGGAGTTTTATCGCAGAAACTACATCGAGGGACTTTTTCTTAGCTCGGGAGTGGTGAGAAATCCTGACTATACCATGGAACGTCTGGTACGTGTGGCAAAAGACTTACGTACGATTCATCGGTTTAATGGCTACATACATCTGAAAAGTATTCCCGGAGCCAGCAGAGAACTGGTTCGTGAAGCCGGACTTTATGCCGACCGTCTGAGCGTAAACCTTGAAATACCTACCGAAGCTAATCTCAAGATGTTGGCTCCTGAAAAAGACCATCGCAGTGTGTATCTGCCTATGAGATATATCCGTGAAGGAGCACTTGAAAGTGCGGAAGAGCGGAAGCATCACCGCCATGCCCCGCGTTTTGCGCCGGCAGGACAGAGTACGCAGATGATTGTCGGGGCAACTTCGGAAAGCGACCGCGATATTCTGAAGGTTTCTTCTGCGCTTTATGCTCAGCCTACCATGAAACGTGTGTATTATTCGGGATATATTTCTGTCAATACCTACGACAAGCGTCTGCCTGCTCTGAAACAACCTCCTCTCGTGCGTGAAAATCGATTGTATCAGGCCGACTGGCTGTTACGGTTTTATCAGTTTCGGGTAGATGAACTGGTAGATGAGGCTAGTCCGGATCTCGATCTGGAAGTCGATCCTAAGCTGGCGTGGGCATTGAAGCATCCCGAGTTTTTCCCCGTCAATATCTATACGGCAGATTATGAAACTCTGCTTCGTGTGCCGGGTATCGGTGTGCGTTCGGCAAAAATGATTGTCATGTCGCGCCGTTTCTCACGCATTGGTTTCTATGAACTGAAAAAAATGGGAGCCGTCATGAAGAAGGCTCGCTATTTTATTACGTGCAACGAGCTGCCCGACAAGACGATAAACGAACTTACTCCGCAGGGAGTACGGAAACTGCTCGTGCCGAAACCCAAGAAATGCACGGACGAACGCCAGCTTACGCTCAATTTTGATTTCGATTAGACTGAACTTTTGAGCGGGGTGAATTGTAATATCATTATTACACGAAAAGAAAATACACTATGTGGAAGAATCTGTTAAGGGAATTAAAGCGGAAAGACCACCAGCGCTATTTGGGGGGTCTGGATATATTTAAATATATCGGTCCCGGACTGCTGGTTACTGTGGGGTTTATCGACCCGGGGAACTGGGCCTCTAATTTTGCTGCGGGATCCGATTATGGTTATGCACTGTTGTGGGTAGTAACACTTTCTACGGTCATGCTGATTGTGCTTCAGCATAATGTAGCGCATTTGGGTATCGTTACCGGATTGTGTTTGAGTGAGGCAGCCAATAAATATACGCCGAAGTGGATAGCACGCCCCATACTGGGAAGTGCTGTGCTGGCAAGCATCTCTACTTCACTGGCGGAAATATTGGGAGGAGCCATTGCACTGGAGATGTTGTTTGATATACCGATTATTGCAGGAGCCGTACTGACTACGGTATTTGTGCTGATATTGCTTTTCACTAATTCGTACAGGCGTATAGAACGGGGAATCATTGCTTTCGTATCGGTTATCGGTCTTTCTTTTCTCTACGAACTGTTTCTGGTAGACGTCGACTGGGGACTGGCTGCACGTTCGTGGGTGACACCAAGTATTCCGCAGGGAAGTATGCTCATTATTATGAGTGTATTGGGAGCAGTTGTCATGCCTCATAATCTGTTTCTTCATTCTGAGGTGGTACAGAGCCGTGAATATAATAAGGAGGACGAACAGGCTATCAAGAAACATTTGAAGTACGAATTTTACGATACGTTGCTGTCGATGGGAATAGGATGGGCTATCAACAGTGCCATGATTTTGCTGGCTGCTACTACTTTCTTTGTACACGGCACTCCGGTAGAAGAACTTCAGCAGGCAAAATCGTTGCTCGATCCCTTGTTGGGAAGTCAGGCTGGCGCAATTTTCGCACTGGCTCTGCTCATGGCTGGTATTTCATCTACTGTTACCAGTGGTATGGCAGCCGGTTCTATTTTTGCCGGTATCTTTGGAGAATCTTATAATATTCGCGATATTCATTCTAAGGTAGGAGTGCTCCTTTCATTAGGATTGGCACTGGTGATTATCCTGTTCATCGACAATCCGTTTCAGGGATTGATTATTTCGCAGATGGTGTTGAGCATCCAGTTGCCTTTTACCGTCTTTTTGCAACTGTCGCTCACCTCGTCACGGCGCGTCATGGGGCAGTATGCCAACTCTCGGTGGAGTACGTTTGTGCTTTACACCATTGCCATCGTCGTTTCCGTACTCAACATCATGCTGCTTTTCAGCTGATGTTTACATAAGCATCCGGCGGGGAGAAAAAATACCCTCCGCAAGTCTGGCAGAAAATTTGTACAAATTTTTTAGAAACCTCGGGACGTTTTTCGGAGAAGTTCTCGACAAGTTCTTTTTTTTCTCTCTTTAGAGATTCTGATAAAACTCACTGTCATAACTAGTTTGCATCGTGTACGATTGGGTTGGTATCTGCCACCTTTCAGTGGAGCAGTGCGACTATTGTGTTTGTGTGGCGGCTGTAATGTTGCCCGTTTCTGCATCCGGCTCGATTTTTTAAGGAGATATTCGTGTAAAGACAAAGTTTTTCTGTAAATCTGTATAAGGAATATAGCTATTTGAAATTAAATGAGTTAGAAGAATTACCTTGTTTTGGGGTAACGATTTGGCAACCGTCCCAATTGCTGTGGTCTGCGTTATATTACTTTTCAAGTAACTCTTTTCCTTTTGCAAATTTAGAAAAAAATAGAGATATGAGAAACTTATTTTAGCGCATTATTTCAGTTTGCTTATATAGTAAAAGACCATGAAAGGCAATTTAAAGCTCCTCCCCCTCTTTTAACTATAGATTGCATCTGCACCTGATAAATTCTACCATCATACTCTGGAAACAGTTTTTTTATATGTTTCAAAGCTTCTTCATCTGTAGAACGTCCTACACCTGGGACAATTATTACATTTTGAGTATGAATCATATTTATATAAGCCCAACTCATATTATGATAATCACTTAGCTCTAAATCGATGACTTTAAAGTATGATTCTAATTGACTTCTCATCTTAGCGGCAATATCATCAGGGTAAACTTTCAGATTCACCAGTACTTTATTACTGCCAACAGCATGTAAAATTCCATCTGTATGACCACAAACGTCACTTCTATCCCAAGGCAAAAATAAGAACTTATGATTTGGAAATAACTTTTCCATTAGAGAAACAAGATATTTTCTATCCATATCAGGGTTCTCAATAAATATTTTCTCCGTCATTATAACAACAGCGGTGTATCCTCTACCTTTTTTTATGCTTCCAAAGGTAAAGTTACCACCGTCTGCTACAATGGGAGAAACACATATTGAAGAACTTGGTAATATCGTTTTAGCCAGCTTAATGGAAGTTTCTGTTGATGTTTCATAATCGCGAAGTCCTTCCAGATAGTCAGGATGATATTTAAACTGAACAAAAGAATTACCATCTACTTGTACTGGCATATAATCTCTACACCAATAATCGGCTGTTCCTTTCAATACGCCGTAATGCACATCATGCTTTGACAATATTTCAGTCAATTCATTGTACACTTTCGGATAATATCTTTTCAGATTCTCCGAAAAAAACACATAGTCCATAGTTGATTTTAAGATTTTCATTGCTGATCTGCGTCAAGATTAGTAAAACGCCACATACGGTCAGTTGCTTCCCCTTTTATTTTTTTTACATTTATTCTGGCGGAAGACATAATACGAACTTTATTAAAATCTTCATTATCCATCCAGACAATAGACAACCCTTTCTCGAAAATTGAGGCATTACCAAACAAATCTTCCCATAAATATTGTGGCTTGAATTTATCTATTTCTCCTTCTTTCAATTTTTGAGAAGCCTTATTTGTAAAAGTCTTTTCATCATTATTAACCAAGGATTTATAAGTATACCCTCGAATAAGAAATGATGCACGATATTTTCCTTCACGCTCAAAAGTCATGTCAACACCAGACCTATTGGGACAAATCGCTCCTACCGGGAAATAGGGAACATCTCCTACATGGTACATTTGAGGTTCAATTATACTTTTATTCTCTTCATCATGAAAATAGAACTCAATATCAATTGGATATATCTCGTATTCTCCATTTACGACATAACGTCCATTAAATACAATTTGGGCAATGTCCTCAAATTGCTTTGTCAGTCCACTAACAGTATTAGCTGGAGCAAACCGTTCAAGAGCATTTTGTAATCTTTTTAAGTGATTCATTTAATTATTCCTTAAGTGTTCAACAATAATCCTATAATTTTCAATGCCGATGTTCTTCTCCGTAAGGGATTGATTAGCATAATTTTTACTAACCAGCAGTCTATTGTTATCATATAAATAATTCCATAGACCTTCTCCCATTAATGTTTTCCATTGGGCTTCGTGCCTCATCACAAGAAACTTTACTTCTTTTGCAGAGGTAGCCAAATAGAGCAACACCATTTTTGTAAATTTCTGAGATGGAAATAAATTCTTAATAGCTGGAGATACCAGCGAAGTGTAAGCAAAATACTGACATAAGGAAACATGATTAAAAATATTTTCCTTTTCCTGTTCTCCATATACGGCTGTTCCTAAAGGAAGTATTTTCTTTCTCCAATAATAGTCACCCAATATTCTTGTTGGCTCGTAATAGTCAAATTTAGTTCCTTCCATTGACAAAACCTTTCTTTTGTCCTCCATGATTTCTTCAGCCATCTGAGGTTTGAACATATTTGCAAGATTCTTATTCAGGTGCTCTACATATCCAGGATTCAAAGAAAGGATTACAAGTTTGGAATTAAGGATATTTCCACTCCATGGCTCAGGAGGAACACATAAAACCAACTGTCTAGTGGGGTTATCTTTTTGTTTTTCATTATACGCATACACGTATTCTTCATCACCAGGAAACACCAAATCATCCGCAAAATAAAGGTCATACCCAGATAACTTGGGCAATAATTCTTTCCAACGATTTAGATATAGAACATAGTCCTTGTTCATAACAGCCTTGCTTATTGATTCTTGGGCTGTCAATAAATAATTATGACATGATTGTTTTTCTTCTGAGGACTTTATATTAAAACGATTTATTATTGCGGTATAATCTAATGGAATACTTCTAAAGATTATAGTATATTCGTTAGAATTTACATCCGGATATTCGTTATAACGAAGTAAAATTTCTTCAACCAATAAATCTACAAGCTGCATTAAATCAATATCTTTCTGCTCTAAAAGGGTTTCCGTTAAAAGAGTTTCCGTTTCTCTCAAATAATCTATATAAGAAAACAACGAGCTCTTTATATTATCTTCATAACTTCGATATTGAACGTCTTTTGCATGTTCACTTATATCCTTCTTAATTTCTGTATATAAATTTATACCTCTTGTTACAGCAAAACCTAAATCACATAATTTATTTTCTATAGTCAAGTGACTGAACTCATCAGAACTTGAATCTATATATGCTCGTATACGATGAGGAAGAGTAATTATACCATCACCGTAAGGATAGAAAGCACTTTCATATATTTTTTGTTTCCCAATAAGATAGTTCATGTTATTTCTTTTATGTTTAAAGTAGACAAAATATAAATATCTCTAAGTAAAATCAATCTTTCAGATACAAAAGTAATATAAAGTCATAATAATCTGCCTAATAAATATGATTATTAAGGCTTTTCCTGAATTATAGTTTTTTACTCTGTTGTTCCTGTTTCGGTAATCCCAATGCTTTCATAAACTCGTATTTCTTGCGTCTGAACCAACTTACATGTGAAACGCCATCTATTTTGAGGTCAAATTTTCCATCTGAGGTTTCTATAAGTGAACAAACTGAGCCATCAGTCTTAAAGTGCTGTCGGAACTCTGTAGAATAGAGTTCGCCTTTAATGGTGACATCCTTGAACATGCACAGCTTTTTGATTAGCCCATCGCCAAAATTCAGAGTATCACGCAAAAACTTGATAGTAGGCATCAGCTTTTCCACATAAGGGAAGTAGCGTTTGACAAAATCCGTAAATTCCGACAATTTGCGGTATTGTCGTTCGTAAGCATTCTTCATTTCCTGTATCTGCTTGCTATGTTGTTCCTCTCGTTGTATGGCTTCTTCTTCAAGTTCCTGTATGCGTTTTTGCAAATCTTCATTTCTATGTTCAAACTCTTTCAACTTACCATCACCGAAAAGAGAACCGACCTTTGCCACGAATGCGGCTTTCGCTTCTGTCTTGGCTACTTCCAGTTTCTCCGACTTGACTTCCTGCCTTACCTCGTCAAGCTGTTGCTCTGCCTGTTGTTGCTCGGTCTGTAACTGCCGCATGTTGGCTTCAAGTTCACCCGTCTTCCGTTTCAAATCACGGTAGTATTGGGCGGTTGTCGTATGGCGTGCTTCCGAGCCACGCACACCACGTTGCAAGCCATATTTCTCCATTGCTTTTGCATAACTGTCGTGATATGTTACCAGCTTCTCACGTGTCAGCACATCATCGGCACACAGACGCACGGTATTGGCTTTCTTGCGGTAGGAGCGTTTACCTTCCGTCTGCTTTTTCTTGGCTTTCCTGCGCTCTCCTGTTACTATCGGTACGACCGTGGCATGAATGTGCGGTGTGTGCTCATCCATGTGCAGGACTGCCGAAACTGTATTTTCCTTGCCGAAGGTATAGTGCAGCCATTGCAGGTTGTCATCGCACCATTCACCCAGCCTGCCTTCGTCCTGCACTCTCACCATATCTTCATGCGAACCCGAAAGCACGATGCGGATTGCCCGTACTTGGTCGGGAGTAATTTTTCGTCTGATGCCTGCCGTGTGGATGCGGTGGCTTATCGCTTCGGTGCGGTCTGCCACACCGTCGGGGAACTCCACCAGTTCACGGTTGAGATGGGTGCGTGTGGGGTCGGCGTTCTTGGGCATTGTTTTGCGTTCTATGTGGTCGGATGCGCCCGTGTCAGCCGACCCTTTCGCCTTGTTGATTTGGATGCTTATGTATCCCATGTTTGTTTCTTGTTTTTTTGGTTCTACAAATTGTTTGTCGGTATCCGTCCGCCTGCGGTCGTGCCGCACGGGGCAAACGGGGGTGTCCAGAGGGGTGCAACCCCGCTGGCTCATTGGGGCGTTTTTAGCATTAGCGTCAGCGTTGCGTGAAGAAAACGCCCTAATGAGCTATGGCTTTTTTGTTTCCAAAAGCCTGTGAGAGTACCAGCGGTATAGGCAGACCTTTTCTTTTCATTGATATGATACGTCTTCCCTTGTCGGCTGGTCAGACAACAGGCAGGTCGGATGTCCGACCAGCCTGCGGATAGTGGCATTTTCTTCCGTCCGTTTGTTCGATAGACTTGTTGGCGGATGAAAATCCGATGAATTGATGAGGTGATAGGATAATATACTGATAACCAAAATGATATGCATTCATCATCGTTTCATCAAACCGCTCGCCAAAAGAAAAGTGATGGAGAGTGCGGTATGTCCTTCCTCTTTTCATCAGCCCGATTCTCTTGTTGAAAGGTTGATGAAGACGTAAGTTGCTGTTTCTCTTTATGTTTATATATACTTTCATCATCTCATCAAAATATCAGAATTTTTCCAGCTGTGTTTTGTTTACCGTGTAGTAACGTCCTATTCCCCTTATAGGTGAATAATGACAATCCCGATTTACAATCCTGTAGAGAGTTGTACCTACGCAAATGATTTTTTTCTTCATGTTCTTGATACAGGTTTTAGTGCTGCCTACATTCTGTCGGCAACGGATTAAACATGGTTGCAAATCTACGGAAGTGTCGGTAAAATCTTGATACGCAAATCTATGCGGAACGGCGCAAAATAGGTCATGCCAAAAGAAAATGCAGTATAAACGGGTTGCTCTTTCAGGTAAAAGGAGATAAAAAAGCCCGAAGTCGTGGAATATGCACGTCTTCGGGGATTGGTTGTTGCAGATAATTACAGATTGACTGACGCACTGATTTACGGATTTAATGACTTCATGTCGTCACTACGTCAGATTAAACCGTTAATCATCAAATGGCTGGACATTAAAAGTTCATGCTAACATTCATACGGCATCCTGTTATTCACTGACACCAGCAGGACTTGTTCCTTTTTTCGCCGGCACAATC